>OLSC01000030.1_pt1 | contig 181345 bp, 202 predicted proteins | sample 1672881 | NCBI WGS metagenome assembly OLSC01 (sample SAMEA3136733, study PRJEB25190) | human gut metagenome | biome: human gut; feature: human-associated habitat; material: faeces | place: Austria | collected 2013 | reverse complement strand
GCATTATTTTCACCTTTCCACACATTTGGGTTGACTTTTAATAGTTAGTCTTTCTATCAAAGTGAAAGACTGCGAATTGCAGATGCTTGACCTGTATCACTTTGCCGGCAACAACCCGAAACTTCCTGCGCACCGCGGCTACAAAATTTATAAGAAACTGGCCGGACTTGTGCAGGAACGAGCCAAAGCCAAGGCACAAATCCAAGCCATTAAGTCAGCAATGACTTATGAATATGTACCATACAACCCAAGAACCGAGCTCTATGAAGAGCTCAAGAACATGTAAAGGAGAATGTCTTATGAACAAGCACGCACTTCGACGAGCGGCGGCCGCAGCCGCCTGTTTAACAACTGTACTTACCAGCGCCGGGGCAGTAAGCTCCGCGGATATCAAGAAGGATCTTGATAAGGCGCTCCAGCAGCGCAACGCAGCACACCAGCTCGCAGAAAATGCCCGCGCACTCGGCGCAGAAGAGCATCATTACACCATTTGGTACGCAAAGCAGATGTGGAATGAGCATAACGAGACCGTTATCGACCTGACAAAGCAGTACAACGCAGCGGTTGCTGAGGAAAAGAAAAAGGCCGAGGAGAATTCCAAGGGCCAGCTTTTGGGACAGTTCAAAATCACAGCCTATACGCCGAGTCCGTCGGAAAATGCAGGTTATTCTGTTACAGCAGATGGTACAAGTCTTGCTGGAAATGAATGGGCAATCGTCGCGGTTGATCGTAATCATTGGCCACTCGGAACTAGGTTTTACATCGAAGGAGTTGGCTATGTAACTGCGCGTGATACAGGTGGCGCTATTGTTGGTCGTAATCGATTTGATTTGCTGGTTCCGAATGGACAGGCTGATAAATGGGGGGTTCAGTATCGCAACGTGTATCTTGCAAACTAAACCCGTACAAATCGGAGAGCCCGTTAAATCAGGGAAAAATGTAGATTGGACAGGTGTTCAAATTAACGAGTGGAAAATCCTAAAGAAAATTCCATATAAAAAGGGATGCGGAATGTCAGCTGCACAATACGAATACGAGTGCGTATATTGCGGAAAAAGAGGAAGAGCGGCGATATATGACTTGCAAAACAACATTAAACATCTTGATTGTCCGCAAAAAGACGAGCGAATTGGACAAGTATTCGGGAACCTTCAAATATTAGAATTCGTTAAATCTACGCCACACGCACGATTCTATCATTGCAAATGTATAAAGTGCGGGTATGAAAGAACGTCTCAATTTGACTCCATAAAAAATAATCACCATCAATGTATAACTTATCCGCACATCGGAGAAAGTCTGGGTGTTTATGACATTATTGGAGTTGAACCGAAAGAGAAGTTTAAGAAGGTTGTCTATATTGCAAAATGCAGAGAATGTGGTCGTATTAAGAAGACGACATACACTCATTTGAAAAGAGACGCAAAAGAAACATGTAACCATGTAACTAAGTTTAACGCCATTAAGAAAGATGTCGGTGGATGGAATAATTTGAGAATCCGAGATATTTTTTACGGTATGAAAGTACGTTGCTATGACCAGAATGGCGCGAAAAAGCATTGGAAGTATTACGGTGGTAAAGGCATAAAAATATGCCAAGAGTGGTTGGATAATCCTAAATCTTTTGAAGAGTGGTCTGTTTCTCATGGGTATAACGACTCTATGAGTATTGATCGCATAGATTCCAATAAAGATTATTGCCCGGAAAATTGTCAATGGATTCCGCTTTCTGAAAATTCGAGAAAAGCTGGATCGAAATATATCACAGTTAATGGGATTACAAAAAATCAAGCCCAATGGTCTTTGTATTTAGGAATGCCACGTCATTTTATAACCGAGTACAAAAAGAAACACTCGATTGAAGAGATAAAAAAGCTAATCGAATCCTATATGAAAGAGAATGGAGATCGAGGTAAATGATTCACAAAGAAAAGTATTTCCTCGGCGGCTTAATCGCTGCAATGATGGCGCTCGGACTGACCGCATGCGGTTCACAGCCGATTGAGAATCCAACCAGTTTGCAGGCGCATTTTGTAACAATCGCCTCCTATCCCTACTATGACATCGTGTATAACGCTGCAAACCGTGTGATGTATACGCAATCTAACGGTATGTACAATCGCGGAACGCTCACACTTCTTGTCAACGATGATGGCTCCCCAATGATTTGGAAGGGCTGATTCCATGAGTAAAAGCGTATATCTGGCTGCCGCCATTCTGGTCTTATTCCTGCTGGCGGCAACCGCAGTAAGTGTAATTTGAGGTGTAATTATGATTGAAATAACAGAAGCCCCTGTAGCAAGAACTGAATCGCCGTATATCTCGGCATATGAAGCGTTCGTAATAGAAGATAAGCAATCAAAACGAATCATCCGCTATTACAAAAAGGTACGCTCGGATGAGTATTACGACTGGTACGTTATGATTGAACCCAATGGCCGCATTGGATTGGTTCGGTTCGCTGATAAAACACTGAAAAGCGAAGTCTTTGGTCTTGGTGAAAAATATCGCACCAGAGAAGTAAAGACGCTCAACGTGGATGTAACCTGTTCACTGGTTGACCCGACACTTCGAGAGGAGAAAGAATCTTGAAATCTGAATTTGAAACAAATGAGCACGAAAACACAATGAAAATTATTGTTGACGGAGTGGAATTGTGCACGATTTACGATCCGAAGCTGGAACTGATCACAAACATCCAAGAAATTCGTCAACAAAATGAAAAAAATATGTTCTCTCAGTGGGTTAATCCAGAGAACAGCAGCATTGAATTCAAGGTTACTGGCACCGTTTCGAAGCTCACACAGGTCATGTTTGAAGAAGAGCAGCCGATTGATTGGGTAGATTCCGAAGAAGAGGAGGACAACTAAAGTGGACTTTCACAAAGGCGAGTACGTCGAATTAGCGACTGGACAAACCGGCTACATTGCAGTAGTAGACAATAATTCTCTTATAACTCAGTTTGTCATCAAAATTCTCACTCCGGCGTCTGACAAAGGCAAAATCAAAATTGTAAACATCCCAAGGCTTGAATCGCCAGCATCAATCTTTACACAGATAGGCTGTCATAAGTTTCGTGGAGACAAAATCGAGGCAGTGGCGCTTGATCCGTATTCAACGACTACACCGCTGCCTGTAATTCAAGATAAACTTAATGAGTTAGTGGAAGCAGTCAACCAAATAAACGAGAGGTTAGGAGGATGACGGTAAGAATGGATTTGCATGTAGGTGAATACGTCGAATTAGCCGATGGCAGCGTTGGTTATATTGTCAGGTTTTATGACAGCAGCGATTATGCCGGTCTTGTAAGATTGGAACGTAAAACAATCGAAGTGAGCATAACGGCACCAGAAAAGGATGAAGGGTCCCTTAGATCGATACTTGTGTACGAAGGAGATTCTCTTTCTGATTATTTCGCTCGGGTAGGCAACAGAAAACTGAGAGAAGACGAAAAGAATAAAATCAAGCCGATCAACCTCGCCGGAGTTTTTCTCAGCGCGACCGAGCGCATGCTCGCGCAGAAGGTAGACGAGTTGGTCAAAACAGTTAACAAAATCAACGAACAGTTAGCGAAGGAGCGATAAAAATGGCAGACAATAATACGAACTGGCAAGTAGTTCTTATTCGCGACGGAGAAATCTACGGATACATGGATGAACCGAATGTCTACGCAAGACACATGAAGGATGTCCCTCATCTTGTGTTTACGGCAGAAGGCGGTGTAAAAACTCTGCGAAGAGGTCGAACAAACACATGGAAAGCCAACGAGCTGTGCAGGGAACTGGAGAAGATCATCAGCCCGGAGTCTGCTGCGGAACATAAGAAAGAAAACAAACCGTATCTCGTCTACGGAATTGACATTAAAAGTCTCGAAAGAATGCTTGTTCCGAATGCAGAAATGTTCCCGATTGAGGTAACCGCCAAGATCAACGAACTGATTTCCGCAGTAAAGACACTTAACGAACGCTTTGAGGAGGATATTTACCATGCAGACTAAACCCACGTTCTACATGATGGTCGGCGTGCCGTGTTCCGGCAAAACCACCTACGCCCGCCAGATTCCGAATGCAACCGTGCTCTCCAGTGACGATATCCGTGCTGAGATCGGAGCAGACGGCGGCGACAAGAAGATGCACAAACAGGTATTCGATATCCTGCATGACCGCACAAAGGAAGCACTTTCCGCTGGCAACGATGTTGTTTACGATGCAACGAATCTGCGTCATACGCGCCGCGCCGATCTTCTGGATGAGATTAAGAGATTGGCCGGCCGCAAGGTTTGCATTTATTTTGCAATCCCATTGGAACAGGCGCTGTCCCAGAATACCGACCGCGGCACACCGGTTCCGGAAGAAGTCATCAAGCGCATGAATCTGGAGCTGTGTGAGCCGAGAATTGATGAGGGCTGGGATGAAATCAAAGTCGTCCGCAGCCTGCCGGAGCGCAACATCGACCGTATCCGCAGGATGACGGCTCGGGAGATGGCAGAGTTCTTAACAAACGAGTGCAGCGATGCTGTTGATCACATTTTCGCTTACGCCACCGCAGAAAGAAAGGATTTGGTTGCTGATTGCGTCGATTGGCTGAACCGTCCTGCCGAGGATTAACCCATGTTTTTTGATCTCGGAGAAACCTACAGCGTCATCATTGAGCAGTACATCGGGAATGCGTTGGTCAGCCGTCAGCAGACAGCCGCGCCGAAAGAATTCCTGATGATGCAGTTTATGGGGCTCTGTGAGGATGCCTCTCGTCAGCCGCGGCCAATCAAGTTGAGAATGGTTCGCTATGAAGAGGAATGGAATCAGCTCGAACAGCAGGTAAAGCGGCTCGAGTTCAGCATTGAGTTCCGTAATAACAGATTCGGAGGTTAATCATGAGAAGACAAACGTTAAACCGACTGGGCGATATCGCCGCAGGGATGCTCTTCGGCGCAGTGATGCTCATTCCGATGTTCCTCTACGTTTGGGGCTACGGTGTATGAGCGGCGAGATTTTCCCATCGTTTCCGAATTTCACTCAGAATATGTGGAATGGAAACGAACCGAACTGCAAGGGTCATGATATGGTCGGCGGCGGGCAATCGCAGAAGTGGACATTCCAATACGGTAATGCAGAAACCTTTGAAGACCGTATCTTGTGTGCCAACTTCAGTCTAAGCCCAAAGGTAACGATTTCAATCGTCGGAGACACGCTGAATATCTTGGATTTTCGTTACAGCGGAAAATTCGACGAATGGAGTTACTGTAATAAGCCGACCGGCCGTATTCATGGAACATTTATGGCCGCTCACCAGCACGAACTGGAACCTGAGCGGATAGAAAAATACCTGAACACAGACATCCCAGACTGTAAAATCTGGGATATGGTTCAGGCAAGAGCAAAGGAATTGTACAACCAAAGTCAAGTTTGAGATGAGAACGAGCTTACGAAACGGAGATTTGGCGAGTAAAACAAATGGCGAAGGTTGGGTTATGTAATGAAAACTTACACGAAAGCAGAATTAAATGGAATTTTAAGAAACCATAAACATTGGCTTATGGAGGATATGGATGGCTGGGAAAAGATGAGAGCAAACCTGTTCGAAGCAAACCTGTGCGGAGCAAACCTGTTCGGAGCAAAACTGTTCGGAGCAAACCTGTACGGAGCAAAATTGTGCGGAGCAAACCTGTGCGGAGCAGACCTATACGAAGCGAACCTGCGCGGAGCAGACCTGTACGGAGCAAACTTGTGCGGAGCAGACCTGCGCGGAGCAGACAATATACCTTTTGTTCCGATGACTTGTCCAGATACAGGAGCTTTTGTCGCATGGAAAAAGGCAAACGGATACATTGTCAAGTTGGAGATTTCAGAGGATGCCCGTCGAAGTTCCGCAACGGGAAGAAAGTGCCGATGTGATAAAGCAAAAGTGATAGAGATTCAGAAATTAGATGGTTCGCCCTCTGAATTAACGGAAGTCGCAAGTGGATATGACCGCAATTTTGTTTACCGTGTAGGCGAAATTGCGGAAGAACCTAAATACGATGAAGATCGTTGGAATGAATGCGCACAGGGTATTCATTTTTTCATCAATCGTCAGGAAGCAGTGGATTACAGTGGTTAATAGAAATCACACGAAAACTTGTCGGCGCGAGGAATGGGAGGAACGGAATGAAATCTGTGATGTTAAGCATTCGTCCAAAGTGGTGTGAGAAGATTGCCAGCGGTGAAAAGACCATTGAAGTCAGAAAGACCAAGCCGAAACTGGAAACGCCGTTTAAGTGCTACATCTACTGCACAGTGGAAAAGACTGGGTATGATGCGCTCTGGGTTCTGGACGCTCCAACAAGAGAAGAATACTCGCTTATGGCGGTGCCTGCTTACTTAGAGAACCCAAAAGGTGCAAATAAAGGAAACGGCAAGGTTATTGGCGAGTTCACCTGTGACCGGATTTATGAGCTTGCGCCCCTCAACCATGCACCGGATGACGTAGAAAAGCAAGCCTGCATGACACGGGAAGAAATTGCGAACTACCTAAAGGGAACCGGCTACGGCTGGCATATCGTCGGCCTGCGCATTTATGACCAGCCGCGGGAACTGAGCGAGTTTACCGGATTACGCAATACGAGATTCGGCGCAGCGCCATATGACATCAAGCGCCCGCCCCAGAGTTGGTGCTATGTTGAGAAATGGGAGAAAAACGATGGCGATAAGTAAGAAAATCCGCGAAGAAGTATACCGCAAATACGACGGGCACTGTGCTTATTGCGGCAGAGAGATTGCATACAAAGATATGCAAGTAGATCATTTTCTCCCACTGAGGGCATGGGGAATTGAAGATGCGGGGACAGATGATATTTCGAATCTCATGCCGTCCTGTCGAATGTGCAATCATTACAAGCGAGCCCATACGCTGGAAACGTTCCGGCGCTACATCGCGGAAATTCCGAGAAAGCTGCGCGAAAATTACATCTATAAGGTTGGCGTAGTTTACGGGAATGTGATCGAGAATGAAAAGCCGATTGAGTTTTACTTTGAGAAGCAGAAAAGTGCAACTCATTTGGGAAAGGGGTGCGAAAATGGCTGAGTACATTAAGCGGGATACTGCCATAAGAGCGGTGATGGCGGCGAAATGGGTGGACGGTTCCGACGGTGCCATGGCAATGGAGATTGTTGCCTCGCCGCCCGCCGCTGATGTCGTGTCGGTGGTGCATGGACGGTGGGATGATTCCGGGAGATATACGTTCCCGAGTGGTAACGCAGCTGTCAGGTGCACCAACTGTGGCTGCGCACTGACAGAGAGCGAGTATCGCCTGAACAACTGGAATTACTGCCCTGTATGCGGGGCTAAGATGGACGGAGGTGCGGACAATGGCTGAATACATTGCGAGAGAAGAGTTACTGGCACAACTCAGAGCAATGGAATCATACAACGCCTCGCCTATGTACCGGCGCGGATATGATGATTGCGTTGAAGCTATTCTGAAAGCACCTGCCGCCGACGTTGCGCCAGTGGTGCATGGGCGGTGGGATGAAAGCAAGGAGCACTTTTATTTGAATAACGGGTGCAAAGAATGGATTAACTTCTACTGTTCGGAATGCGATGCACCTAATAATTCACCAACCGACTACTGCCCCAACTGTGGTGCAAAGATGGACGGAGGTGCAGTTGATGGCTGAATACATTGAACGTGAAAAGATTAAAACCTGTTTTGCGCAAATCATCGTGAATAACAGTGAGGACAAGCCGTATTACAGCATTATGTACTGGGAAAACGGTGAAATGAACATCGGATTCAGCTCGTATAATTTGGATTATGTACGGCGGTGGCTGAACGAAGAATTTGAAGTAAAGCGTAATGTAGATGTTGCGCCGGTGGTGCATGGGTGGTGGAACGCAAACGAAATTTGCTCATTGTGCGGAGAGAAGTCAACGGAAGGACTGGACGCAACGATATGGAACTATTGGCTCCCTAACTACTGCCCCCACTGCGGCGCGAAGATGGACGGAGGTGCAGATAATGATTGAACTTAAATCTTGTCCTTTCTGCGGTGGAGAAGCGAGGTTGTTTGTAAATAACGGCGTAAGAGTGCTTTGTAATAAATGTCACGCTTCTTCAGAAATTTTGGCGGACAGTGAATGCTACAAAACCAGTGCTGTTGAAAAAGTGATTGAAGCGTGGAACAGGAGAACAACCAATGACTCTTGACCAAGCCATCCGTCTCATCGACCCAGCCACCACAGCCGAGGAACTCGAAAGAATCTACTATTATGGAGGCTTCCACGGCAACGAAGCAACAGACGCTGCTATCAACGAGGCGATACGAAGGGAGGAAAACGAATGAATGAAGAAGTGTGCGGGATCAGCGTGCGCGAAGGGCTGACAACGGCAGACGCAATCAAAATCGCGTGCAAGTACGCTTACTGCTACGGTGTACCGGAAGAGGACGCGGAGACCATGAAGCTGTTTTATGGCATATGTGATTATGTGCTGCGCGTGCATTACAGGCTGATGCGTTACATCAATCCGAAAATGCAGCCGGAACCGAAATGCTTAATCGGAGAGAGCGACATGGTGCAGAGGGAAGTAAACCGGCTGCTGAAAGGCATTGCGGAAAAAGAAAAGTGCCGTATCAGCGTGAAGGAAGAGAAAGCGGAACTGCTGACTATGAAACAGTGGGAGGCGGCGGTAAGGGCGATAAGAAAAGATCTCGGAGAGGAGGAACAGGATGAATGAGCTTAAATCCTGCCCATTCTAATGTCATGCGGAAATATCAAAAGGAGAAACAACTTGAATCCAGTATTCTACGCGCTTTGTATCATCGTCGGGGTGTTTATCTGGGCCTGCTGCGCTTTCATGTTTAAGAAGCTCGGCAGCGTCCTGACAAGTATATTCGGCGATGCGATTAAAGAAATGTCCGATGAGGACGAAGAAAACAAAAACGAAGGAGAAAACAAACATGAGTAAAGGTGCAGTAGGCGGCGTTGTTCTGGCGGCCGCGTTGATTTTCGGCGGTATCGGAGCTGTCGCGTGTACGGAGCGAATCCCGACCGGCTATGTCGGTGTCGTTTACAGTATGAACGGCGGCGTACAGGACGAGGTTCTAACGCAGGGCTTCCATGTCGTAAGTCCGACCAAGAAGGTAAAGAGGTTCACCGTCGGCAATGAGCAGCTCGTTCTGACTAAGGATTCCCGCGACGGCAGTGAGGGCGACGATTCCTTTAACGTAGCAACGGCAGATAACGCCAACATCAATATCAGCTTCCAGATGTCCTACCGCTTTAAGCAGGACGAAGTTGTTGACACCTATAAGAAGTTCCGCGGCATGGACGGCGAGGACATCGTGAACAACCGCGTCCGCACGATTCTCAAGTCCAAGATTTCCGAGGTCACGACCGATTACACCATGATGGATATCTATTCCGGTGACCGTGCGAAGATCAACACCCAGCTGACAGAGGCTCTTTCCGAGAAGCTCGGCGACGAGTTCGGTATTGATGTTATCGACGCCTCTATCATTGACGTACATCCGGATGAGCAGCTGCAGCAGACGATCAATGACCGTGTGACGGCAATGCAGAAGAAGCAGCAGGCCGAGGCGGAGCAGGAAACCATCAAGGTGCAGAACCAGACGAAGATTCTGGAAGCACAGGCTGACGCGCAGGCCAAGCAGATTGCAGCAGAGGCAGAAGCAAAAGCAAACTCGACGATTTCTGCTTCTCTGACCGATAAGCTGCTCAAGAAAATGGAAATGGAAGCCCGCGAGAAGCATGGTTGGGTTACCGTTCAGGGCGGCACTGTGGTAACAGATACCAAGTAAAAAATTTTTTTGAAAAATTTTCAGATTTCGCGTCCCAAAAATCGATTTTTTGTATAGTAGTATATGTAGGCAAAAAACGATGGCAGTGTGGCGACGGCGGGGAAGACCGCTGACAGCCGGGAAAGACCGGCAACATGAGGAGCGTCCGGTGACAGAGTTATGGTGCGACGGGCGGGCGCACGAACAGCAAATATATACAAAAAACTTTCTGCAAAAAAGTTTCTCGCGGTTCGACTCCGCGGCTCCTCAAAAATCCGCCAAATGAATATGCCCGGTGTAGCTCAATCGGATAGAGCGCGTAATATGTGAGCTGATAAGTTCGCTGACAGCAAATTTCTTTTAGATTTGTAATCTCGAGGTCGTCGGTTCGAGTCCGGCCTCCGGGCACCTTCTTCTAAGTCACCGAGAAGTAAAAGAGAAAAAGGCGACTGAGCCGTGGGTTGACAGCCTACGCAGTTCTGAATCATCAGTTCTTTCGTCTGACAGCTCGGAAAAGACGAGCAACAACGAGGTGTGGCTCAACTTGGTAGAGCGCTTGCTTTGGGAGCAAGATGTCGCAGGTTCAAATCCTGTCACCTCGACCAATCCTCGCCGTGCAGAGGAAATTATATGTCCGTGAGCAAACTCCACTCACACACACTGCTTGGCACGGCAAGCGAACCTCCCGCGACTCGTCACCGCGGGAGATATGCAGGTATCGTCTATCGGCTAAGACATCACCCTTCCAAGGTGAAGAAACGGTTTCGACCACCGTTACCTGCTCCACATGTTGCCGTGGCGGAACTGGCATACGGGAGCGATATATCAAAAAAGCAGGAGGGATTACATGGCGTATATTTACAAAATTACCAATGACATCAATTAGAAGGTGTATATAGGGAAGACGGAGCAAACTGTCGCAATACGTTTCGCAGAGCATTGTCGAGAGAGCAAAAAAGAAAGGTCAAAAAATAGACCTTTGTATCGCGCAATGAATAAGTACGGATTAGAACATTTTTCTGTGGAGACGATCGAAGAAACAGATAACCCAGAAGAAAGAGAACAATTTTGGATACAATATTACAACTCCTATGGTAAGAATGGGTATAATGCCACAGCCGGAGGCGATGGGAAAAGGTACTTAGACTATGAACAGATCGTAAACCTTTATCAAGAATATCACAATGTTTCAAAAGTTGCAAAAGAACTAAAATGTGATGTAGGTTGGACTTCGAAAATAATACAATCTCAAGGAGTAAAAATAATACCTTCTGAAAAAATTTCACAAGAAACAAGATCTAAGCGAGTAGCGAAGATTGACCCTACGACAAATGAAGTCATTGAATTATATCCGTCTGTCAATGCCGCAATGAGAGATAACGGGAATCCAAGTCATATTTTTGAAGTATGTGAAGGAAAAAGAAAAACTTGTTGTGGTTATAAATGGGTTTATGTAAACGAGGACGAATCAGGATAATATACGGCGGTGGCAGAGCGGCAATGCATCCCCATATGAAAAATGCGAGCTGGCAAGTTCACTGACAACAATTTTGAAACATCCAAGAGGACATAGGCTGGTTCGACTCCAGCCCGCCGTACAATAGGGACACTCACAGCAAACTTACAGGCTTTGACTTTTAATCAAAATACCTTTGTGTCCCGCATCCCTCCAAAGGGCGCGTACAGCAACTTTCCAAGGACTTAACTGATAATTAAGAATTCTAAAGCGCCCTGTGGAATCAAAACAAGGAGGAAAAGAAAATGAATTTTACAACCGCAATGGCTAACACGCTGAACGAAGACTACAATGTCTGCGTAACCGAGAACGGTGCGGTCGGCTACAGAACGACCGGCAAAGCACTGCTCGACCTGAACTTTTCCGTAGCCTCGCTCCGCAGCGCAAGTGAAGCTGAGATCGTGAGTAAGTTCGTCAAAGCGTTCTTCGAGGACAAGATGACCGCGATGAAGTGGCTGTTTTTCGCCCGAGATGTTCGCGGCGGACTCGGCGAGCGTCGCCTGTTCCGTACCGTAATGAAGTATCTAGCGGACAATCTGCCGGAATACGTCCGGCCAGTAATCGAGTTGGTTGCAGAATATGGCCGCTACGATGACCTGCTGTGCTTGTTGGATACAGAACTGGATGTAAAAGTTTTGGATTACATCTATTTTCAGTTCAATTATGACATCCATCGTTATGAAGAGGGTAATCCGATCTCACTGCTAGCAAAATGGCTTCCGTCTCCGTGCGCCTCTTCTTACAATTCCCGTCGATATGCAAAGATTATTTGTAATCGACTGAACTTCACTCAGAAGTATTACCGCCAGACTCTTTCTAAACTGCGCGGCTATCTCGATGTAGTCGAGAAGAAAATGTCCGCCAAACAGTGGAGCGAGATCAAATACGAAGCGGTTCCGTCCAGAGCAAACCTCATCTATAATAAAGCGTTTCTCCGAAATGACGAAGAGCGCCGCCGTGCTTTTCTGGAAAGCCTCGCCAAGGGCGAAACCAAGATTAACGCGAGCACGCTGTTCCCGCACGAGATCGTCCACAAGTACGGCAATTCTGGGTGGAATGCAATCACTGAGTATGACGAAACGCTCGAGCAGCTTTGGAAAGCGCTGCCTGATACGGTAAACGGCAACGAGAACACCATTGTCGTAGCGGACGGCAGCGGCAGTATGACCTGCAACGTAGATCCGCACAGCAGCGTGACTGCTCTGGACGTAGCAAATGCACTCGCGATTTACTTTGCGGAGCATTCATCAGGTCAGTTTAAGGATAAGTACATCACGTTTTCCAATCGTCCTCGACTGGTCGATTTCTCCAAAGCAAAGAACCTGCGTGAGAAGCTGTTAATCGCCAAGCAGCATAACGAGGTGGCGAACACCAACATCGAAGCTGTATTCGATTTGATTCTGACAACGGCAATCAGCCATCAGATGAAGCAGGAAGATATGCCGCAGAATATTCTTATCATCTCTGATATGGAGTTCGACACCTGTGCAACTTGCGGCAGTCAATCAGATTACTGGAGCCGCAAGCGGCCGGATTCCCGTCTGTTTAATGTAATTCGCCAGAGATATGAAGCTGCCGGTTATAAACTGCCGCGCCTCGTGTTCTGGAATGTCAACAGTCGCACCGGCACCATTCCGGTTAAGGAAAACGATCTCGGCGTTGCTCTGGTTAGCGGATTCAGTCAGAATGTAGCTTCTATGGTGATGAGCGGTAAGCTCGACCCGTATGAATGCCTGATGGAAACGCTCAACAGCGAGCGTTATAAACCAGTTGAGAAGGCATTGGAGGGACTTTTGTGATGCTGCTGATTTTAATGTATCTCATCATCGGCGCTGTCGTCTGCGGCGCGAATTACTTCGTTATGCAAGACAAAGAAGGCCAACGGTATTTCGACGAGCTCAACTGCACATTGGGCTCAATCATTATCGGCATCTTTTGGCCGTTCTGCATCGGCGTTGTAGCAGCCAGAGTGTATCAGTACATTCAAAAGTACAAGTAATCGAGGTTTGCGGTTAACCTTAAACCGCACTTTTATGGGTGAGTGGTGAACAGGTAACACAGTGGCAAGCGCCTCGAAAAGCAGGTTCGAATCCTGCCTCACCTGAATCGCGTCGCAGAGTTAGAAAAGGCTTGCAAGCATCTGCGGTGAACGGTCCGTGCCTGCGGGATGTCCTCGGACTATTACTAAAAATAAAAAGACGTCCCGCTACATGGGGCAGTAAGCCTAAAGGTAAGGCAGTAGTCTTGAAAACTACCAGTAGCCCGCAAGGGTGTGAGATTTCGAAATTCTCCTGCTCCGCCACAGGTATAGATGGCTCTGTTCTCTGACCAAGGTGACGATGATTGGTCAACGGTGTTCTCTCACGTCACGTCCGTTAAGCGTGACACCTATATCTCCCCCCCCATGTACGGCGAGCGCAACCCGCGGCACGATGCTCGGCCGGTTCGATTCCGGCGAGGGAGAATCGGCTGACCTTTCCTGTCGATTCAGAAAAGAGGAGTGACACAACCTTTCCGGTGTTTTGGTTAAACCGATTCAGCGCTGCTCGCGCGTAGAGCATTTCAGAAAGGCATATCTGAGATGAAAGAGTGTTGGCATTAAAGTGCCTGAGTTGAAACGGGAGCGTTTGTAGGGAATGGGATACTATGCCATGCTATTCCCGAGTTACTGGTTGCTAAAGGCAGAGGCCGCCAGCGAAAGCAGCTTCAACTGGTTATCCCGCCAGCTGAAAGTGAAGAAAGACGGGGCACGGTCTGATTAGGCAACGTGCTTAATGGTACCGCGCCGGTACGACAGCCATCGGTCAAATGATGTCCTATCGGAATAGTGAAGGGGATAGAGGATCGCCGCGTCCGAAAGTCCGACCAACTCTCGGGCGGCGAAACTCGCATTCTAAAATTGAATGGAGGTGATCTAAGTGGGCGTAAAGCAGAACGTAAAGCACTTCTTTAGAGGGCTGTACGAGGCAAACCTCGCGGCTCAAAAGGAAGTCCGCGGCTTTGGTCATTTCGACATTCGATAAACACCGCCCGCGTTTCGCGGGCCAATATGCTGGCATGGCGCAATTGGTAGCGCATCTGAGTTGTAATCAGAGGGTTTTCTCGGTTCGATTCCGAGTGCCAGCTCCATGATAAAACCATTGTTTAAGGAGTGGTACAAATGCTGAATCCTTGGTCGTTAGATGAGGCCATTGAATATTGGCGCAAAAGAACAAAAAACTCTAAAGAAAACAGTTCTTATCAGTCAGCCAGTTTAAGCGAGCAGCATGTAAATTGGCTCGAGGAATTAAAAGAACTTCGTGCTGAAGCGCAGAAAAGCAAAGATACCCGGCCGCTTACCCCGTATGAACTGATGGGTATGGACGGCCAAGAAGTCTGGGTGGTTCTAAAAGACTCTATCGACTATCCTAAAAAGATCATCCCATGTCTTGTTGATTCTATCAATATGAATATGCTTGAAGGTCGAGAGGGAGATGTGGGGTTTGTATTGAGTTTTGCACCTCAAAACAACCAGTATTGGTATGACTGGGTAGCTTATCTCAATAAACCGGAGGCTCGAGAAGCATGAAAATCATAAAGCACGGGTTTCGTGAGCCGCCGAAACCGATTGTGCATCGGGTGACCTGCGAAATATGTCATTGTGTATTCGAGTGTGAACGTGATGAAATAGTCATCGATGCACAACGTGGCTGCGGATTTATAGTGTGTCCAGACTGCGGTTCATCAATCGCTGTCACGAAAGTATATTCATCGTATTATTAACACGGAAGGGAACAAAATATGAAATATCGAAAGAAGCCGGAATTTGTCGAAGCCATTCAGTGGACTACTGGATTTCGTATCTTTAAGAAAATCAAAGAGCTGTGCCAATCGTCCTGCTGTGTAGTTGAATATCGAGGTGACGATTATCTAACCCTTACTCATCCCGACGGCGATGTAATTTATGTCTACCCCGGAGATTATATTATTAAAAATTCTTTCGGAGCAATTATATGTTGGGGTAGAGATCTCTTCGAGAAAACATACGAATTGCCTGAAACAGAAGATGTTGAGGCCCAGAAGGAATGCGAAGCAATCTCTGTTGAGCCTAGCTGGCAGGAACGTATGCAGGCCGAATATCACGACCTCAAGACCCGCTACGAGAAGCTGCACCGCATGGTGACGAAGTACGAGGCCGGAACGCTTGACTTCACTCCTAATTGTTCTCTTGACCTGCTCCGTCAGCAGAAGCGCCACATGGGCGAATATCTGCACGACCTTGAAATCCGCGCTGAAGTTGAGGGGATCGAGCTGTGAAAGTGATCACTCACGGAAAATTCGGCGCACGAAGACATAGATGTGTTGGATGTGAATGTGTGTTTGAGTACACGACGGATGATATCCATTACGAGGGCACGGCCGGCTACAAGGGCGAGGACGACGGCCGGGAATTATTCGTTCTGTGCCCCGAGTGCGGCAGACCAGTCGCAACTGTGTGGAGGAAGAGATAAACATGTGGGACGATAACGACTACTGTTACGAATGCACCGGATACGGTGATGACTGGTACGAGGATGAGAACGGCGAACTTCGTTCTCGCTGCGGTGACTGCCCGTTCAATCCGTCATACGATTCCGAGGAAGATTGGTAATGTACGACAGCTTCATCGATATTTGGGAGGGTAATCCTATGTGGGGACAGCATATTGAAGACTGGAAAACTCCAGAAGAACGAAACAACGATTTACACGACCACTGGATTGTTGAGCTGGCGGACAATGGCTGGATGGATCACATCTGTCCTCGATGTCATTACAAGCGCAATCTGGACAACCATGTAATCAACACTTACCGGTATTGCCCGTACTGCGGCACACGACTTTATGGAGGAGGAAACGACGATGGGTCTCGACGTTACGATTAAGGAAGTCCAAGAATTTCGCTGTCCAGACTGCGGCAAGCTCGTCACAACAAAGGATGTCAATGAGGTCAGTGTCGGAGGGTCTAACTGGTACGATTTTTTGAGGTCAGTCAATTATTATAATGGATACGGCGATAGCGACTGGTACGGCAAAGACATGGCACTCACGGACGAACAGGCTCGTGAGCTTGCCGAGTATTCTGTTAAGAAGATTTGGCTGAACAACGACATCGAAAAGCTCGTGGCTGTTGCTCTGCTGAGAGGTCATAAGGTGGTTATCAATGCAGACTGGTGAGAGACAAATCATTTACTGCCGAGACTGCAAATTCTACGGAGTAGGAGAGGAAGGCGTTAAAGATTGTCTTAATCCGTATGGGTTATTCCTCTCCAAGGAATTTGATTTTTGCAGCTTAGCAGAGTTAAAAAGTAATAGCGAAGGAGAACAAAATAAAAGCTGGCTTAATGCTCGCGGTTAATCCACAAGCAAAAGGAAGAATGAAGGGGAAAGAGCAAAAATGAGTTTTCCATATCGAGAAAAAATCAACAATCTCAGAACCGGCGACGTTTTTGTGCGAGACGACTTTACTTATGTAGCAATCGCCGACCCATACTACGGCACAGTTTGGGTGACAATGCCGGAGTTCGTAAACGAAGAGGGAGTATACAGCTACACATCGGCTGCTTTGCTGCAATACGAACCAGAAGATGAGGCAGAAGTCATCGATCACGATGAGCGTTCTCCGAAGATGCTCCGGCGAAAATACACTTATTCTAACGGAAAGGAATAATCCAAATGCAACTTTACTGGCTCGTTCTTATCATCCCGTTCCTTGCTCTATCTGTCATGGACGTAAAGAAGGCATGTGGGAAGATTAAAGAAGCCCGCAGGAACCCGGAAGCTCGTGCTGACGCACTGAATCTCGGACTCTCCGTGTACGCACTGATTGTCTGCACGGTTCTAATGATCCTGATGATGCTCGGGGTGGTCGGATGATCTTCTGGGTCTCGCTCTTCGTTATAACTGTGACAATGGATTGGCTTATTGTTAATGCGTCAACAGAAGAAGAAGAACTAGTCGCAGCAGTTCTCGGAATCATAGCGATGATTATGATACTTGTGTACTTTGCGCGATAAGGAGATTTTATGACAGCAGGAATTATTGCACTCTTATTCGGTGTGGCCGGGTTTATCCTAAACACGTCCTCTGGCCGAGTAAAAGGCGACCGAATTCTACGATGGCAGCTTAGAAGTGCCGCAGAATCGTGTTTCATCTTCTCGGTTTTGTTCTGGATGGCTTTCGCATTCCACTTGATTTGTACGATGAGAGGTGCAACATGAAAAAGTATGTGCATACGGCAATGATCACTTCTGGTTCCGCGGACAATTTCAATGAACGATTAGCAAGTACGATTGAGGACATTCAGAATCACGGTTGTGAAGTCGAAGTTCAATATCAGACAGTGTTCAGAAAATCATCTGAATATTTTCTATATACCGCGCTGGTTCTTGCGTACAGAGAGGAAGATAACTTATGAAAAGCAAACCGTGCTATACCACTCCTAGCGAAGAAGAAAAGAATGTAGAACTGAGAACATGGTTGGAATTCAAAGAACAGGGTTTTTTGTGGTTCATCAATTCGATTCTCCATGTGTTTGGCTGGACAATCGCAATTGAAGAGGAGCTTCATTCGGGGGAGATTGTTGCTCGAGTCTATCGCACTAAATTCAGAGGATTCCCGGAAGAGACCAACACGAGGGGCTATGCTCTTATCGCGGAGTACATGAAGAACAACGCAGACGCAATCTACGACGAGGCGACGAAAGGCTGATTTGATTATGCATTACATTCCACAAATTCGAAAAGACGATATTGCTGACATATATGTGGCTGGCATGAAATTATTCTCGGTCAGACTCGGAGAGATTGATTGTTCTTTCGAAACGGCCGAAATCAGGAATGAAGTCAGGCCGGGTGTAGTTGAAGTGGCAGTTCCTGCGGATTTTGTACCTAATTGCAAAATCACAATAGAAGGAACTGTCCAGTCAGACGTAGAGCTCTCCTTTACAAAATCCGTTTCGCCCGAGAGGGTCGCTACGGCTGACGATATGATCAGCGAATTACAACAATTCATTATCGAAAAGTAAATCTGAGCGTGAAAGGAACTGAATCAGGTGGCAAATAATAATTATTGGATAGGCAAAGAGGCACGAGCTAAAAGGGCTGCCGAATGGACAACTAAGAATACGAGAGAACACAGCGAGGAAATAAGACGAAGCGTTGCCAACGCTAAGATCTACGATGATGAGGATGGACGCAAGCGCGTTTTCATGCCAGGCGCCCCCATCTCTGTGCCGGTTCTTCGCTTGCTCGCAGAAGACTCTGTTACGGCCCTCTGTAATTGCAAAGCAAAGCATCCCTCGCAAAAGGTCGCCGTGCTCAATTTCGCGTCATACAAGAACCCAGGCGGTATGTTCCTAAAGGGTAGCCGCGCACAGGAAGAGTGCCTGTGCCACGAGTCGTTCTTGTATAATGTGTTGTGTGAGTTTGAGGAAGAGTATTATAGTCAGAATCGAAAAACGCTACGCCGAGCAATGTACACCAATCGCGCCATTTATGCCCCTGACGTACACTTTTACCACAACGGGGGAGATGTGACCTGCGACGTCATTACATGTGCAGCTCCTAATTTTTCTGCAGGTGCCAAGTACGCGAACGTAGATCCCGCAACTAACAGCAAAGCCTTATTTTCTCGTATTCGCTTTGTTTTGGACGTTGCCGCAGTGCAGAAAGTAGATACGCTGGTTCTTGGCGCGTTCGGCTGCGGTGTATTTGGACAGAACCCAACGGAGGTAGCTGAGATCATGCGAGACCTTGCAGGAAAATATCCTTTTGCTGAAGTCATATTCGCAATACCTGACCCAAACCATGAGAATTATGTTTCGTTTGCTAAAGTTTTCGATAATCACTGATTTTCGGATTACTAGAATGAGGTTTTTATATGGACTTTTCTGAGCGATTTCCCGATATGAAAGTGGGAGAAGCAAAGCATTCTCTCCTTAAACATCAGATCAGCCTGCCGTGCTGTATCTGCGGGAAAAAGACTGCGTTCTCTGATCTTCGCTTCGGACGAAGATTTTGCAGTTCAGACTGCTTCGACACATTTTATGACGAGGTGTATGAATGAAGAAGATTTTCATTGCTGCTACGATTGTTTGCTTATCCTTGGTGACATTAGCTGGCTGTTCGGTTACGGTGCGAGAGTCATCTGAAGATCCCGATGTCATCTCGACTATTGGACTTAGATCAAGTCAAGGAAGCGGATTGTTTTGTGACGTTTGCGGTAAAGAGTTGAGTAACCGAGAATGCGGCGAAGACTATCAGATTACGTTTTTCAGAGGGCGTCTCGTAGAGGAGACCTACAACTTAGTATGTCCTGATTGCGCAGACAACATTGAAGCGTACATTGGACAATTAGGGAGCGAATCATAATGACCAAGACATTTTGCGACATCTGCGGGCAAGAGCTATATCCCAGCTTCACAGAGCCGATTTACAAGATCGATATGAAGCTCACAAATGGAATTCCTTATAGTGGAGAAAGATCATATTCTTATGGTGAGGTCTGTTCCAAATGTACCAAAAATATCGCGTCTTACATTGATAGAATACCAAAATTGTATGAGCGGAGTTTCGATAGCACAAAAGGTTAATTTGGGGTGATTTACAATGGGCGAAAAGGTCTATAACTTCAATGCCGAATACGCCACCGATGAGGATGATTTCGCGGTTGGCGTATCCCTGTTCGACCAGAACGACAGTATGGTGTTCTCCGCATGGAACTTGAATGAATGTCCAGAGGATGCGGTAATTGGCCGCGACCTGTTCGATGAACTGGACTTCATCAAGGCCGTCAAACTCGGTATCTCGCTGGCACAGCAGGGTTATGACGACGTTGATTTCACCGACGCGACTGGCCTGTATCATCGGGGGTGACAGTTTATGGGTAAAGCAAAACGAAAGCCTCGCCCAGAAGTACCGCACCATGTTTGGTTCGACCGTGACGGCTGCTGGTTTTGCAAGAACCGAAACAACTGCAGCCAGTGTAAAGCGAACCGCAAGTGGTTAAAAGAGAACGCGTCGAAGAAAGAGGGAGGGAGACACACATGATTATAATGCTCAGAACTTTTCTATGTCTCGCCGGCCTTGTTCTGTTTGTGGTAGGAATCCATCTTATAGGGGACTCTGATATTGAGTGGATGTTCGGAAAAAACGATAATAAGGCGCTGTTGAAACAATCTGCTGGCCAACTTTGTGTAATCGGTAGCATTTTAATTCTTGCGGTATTGGGGTGGACTTGTGGATGATAAAAGGAACATATATGCGGGACTTCTACGTATTACCGACCATCAACATTCACGGTGGCGACTGCTACGTCAGCATAGAGTTCGCGTGGCTGCGGTGGTATATCGGGTTCATCATAATAGGAGATTGAATATGACCAAAGACATTTCAGATTTCAGCCCAAAAGCGCAGGAGCTATACCGAAAAATTATGGCTGGCGAGTATCTGGACGACGGAGCGAATGTTCCGCTTCCGATGCGCCGCTACTTTTGCCAAGCACTTCATCTGGTTCGCGGCTGGTTTGAAAGCCACCAAGATCAAATGAAGTTATACTGCATGAACAACACGGCCGGGGCAATCGCCATCCTTAAAGAGATGGAGAAGAATCCCGACGAGCTGATGAAGGGCGACTTCGCAGAGTTTCCGGTGCCGGAACCGTTTAACACGAAGTTCAAGAAGAAAGCAAAGAAATTTAGGGGAAAGAAAGAAAAGGAGAAATAAAGATGGGAATTCCACAGGCTATCATGATTGCAGTTATGACAGCCAACGTCATCATTGGCTTTGTTTTTCACAACGAGCCGAGAACCGACAAGTATAACGGTTGGACAACTCTGATTGGCTGCGCTATCGAGGCGGCGTTGCTGACGGCCGGCGGCTTCTTCAAGTGAGGTGGCAGTTATGGCAACATACGTTATGGCCGACATCCACGGCGAGATTGACCGTTTCCACGCGATGCTCGACCTTATCAACTTCAGCGCGGACGACCAGCTTTACATTATCGGAGACGTAATCGACCGGGGAGCCGAGGGCGTAGAAATCCTTCTCGAAATCATCGATAAGGGTAACATTCACCTTATTCTCGGCAATCACGAGGATATGATGCTCGGCACGCTGAGCAAAGACTCGTTCCCAGAGGCTCGCAGAATGTGGACGGCAAACGGAGGAAGCAAGACTCGCCGCGATCTGCTTTACCGCCGCACCACTGCTGAGCGAGGAAAGATCCTTCGGTATTGCCACAAGCGGCCAGCAATGGAGACCGTCGAGGTTAACGGCACGATGTGGACTTTGGTTCACGGGCGACCCTCCACCAAGTTCCTCGATATGATCTGGGGCAGAGTGGAAGCTGATGACGATTTCGGCGACGCACATTATATTGTAGGGCACACGCCGACCTGTTATTTGACCAAGCAATTCAAAGAGCCGTACCACATCTTCCACGGCAAGGGATTCCTTTGCATCGACTGCGGATGCGGGAATTTGACGAATCCATACCGCCGACTGGCTTGTTTGAGGCTGGAAGATATGGCTGAATATTACGTCTAAGGGATGCCGCACGACTGTGCGGCGTTTATTTTTCCTTCATTCAAAAATATTTTCAAAAAATCAAAAAAAGTTTGGATTTTCGCGTCCCAAAATCGCGATTTTTGTATAGTAGTATATGTAGAGAAAAAACGAGAGCGACCACAGAAAGCGAGTGAACACATGAGAGAATACCGCAATGATGGAAGGCGTTGTCGAGTGACCGGCTGTTGAGCTGCGAGACCGCTGCGGCAACCGTGTGATCGCCAAGATCAAGTGGAAAGACTTTAAGTATTTTGCCGGAAAGGAAGAATGAGTATGAGTGAAGAAGAAAATCTGAATCAGACGTTTCTGGAACGTTTTGACCACAAGGAGACCTTCGACGAATGGGAACGCAAGATGATGGCTTGGGGCGAGGTTGGCACCGAAGTTGATCAGATCGAAAACGACAGTGGACGATGGACAACACGCATGACGACGGTTTTCGAGATCGGCGGCCGATATTTCGCAATCGACTGGGATCGCGGACTTACTGAATGTCAGGAGAACGAATACTGGAATCAGCCTGTGGAAGTGACTAAACGCCAGTATGAAAAAACAATCGTGGTAACCGAGTGGGTTCCGATTGAGGAGAAGAACGATGAGAGACCCGGCGAGAATTGATGAGTTCTGCGACCGGCTGAAGATCACATGGAAGAAGCTGCCGGACTGGCGCTTCGGCCAGTTCATGATGAACTGTTTAGGGTCTATGAACGCGCAAGGCCGCGACCCATTCTTCCCGGAAGAGCCGGAGATGATCGAGTTCATCGAAAAATACGCCGAAAGATACGGAGTCGGCGATTAAACAACCAGATAAAATTACGGAAAGAGGGATTTTTATGAGATTAGCGAAGGGAACACGCGCAAAAATTATTCATCCGTTCTTCAATCATGATCGGATTGGAGACGTTTTCGAGGTCGCAGAATGTAATTCCGAGTCTATTACGTTGAATCGGTGCTATTCCGATTCAAAATCTTACCTGCAAGCGTCATACACCCTGCCAACAGAGGAGTTCGGCAATTTCTTCGAAGTTATCGGTATGGAAGAGCCGAAGAAAGATAAGAAGAATGCCAAAAACAAGGCGCTTATTGGCGACTACACCGAAACCGAACTCGATGATCTCTGGTGTCTTGCAGGTTCTTACGAGGATTTCAAAGCAATGCTGAAACTCGGCACTAAATGGCACCCAAGCAAGCAGCCGAAGAAGCAGCGCGAGTGGACTGACTGGAAGCGATGGGGCGAAGACCAGTGGTATGAGTATTCCGTCAGCCGTCCAGATGGTCAGTCTGCAAAGGTAAAAGTGAGAACGCCCGATGGCTTTATTGGCACTGCATCCTGCAATCCGGGTGATGATTTCGACCTTGCTTATGGTGTCGAGTTGGCATCTATTCGAGCCGAGATTAAAAATACCAAAAATGATGCAGAGATCGCATTCAGAGATTACCTAATTGAAAAAAGATGCGTCGAAGACCTGAAAAAGCGCTTAGAAAAAGTGCTGAGTCGAGCTTATGGAAAGGCGGCGAAGTAATGGCGGACAAAACACAGTTTTTAAGCCCGGAGCAGCTCGCCAAGAATCGGGAAGAGTTCCTGCAGATCCTACGTGACAATGTGAAGCGCGACGGTGTAGAGGATTTGATTCACTATCTGGAGAACAATGATTTCTTTACTGCTCCGTCTTCGACCAGATTTCACGGCAACTATGAAGGCGGCCTCTGTGAGCATTCGCTGAATGTTTATGATTGTCTGGTGGCTCTTCATCAGAAGTACGAAAAGTTCGAATACACAGACGAAACACTGGCGATCGCGGCTTTAATGCATGATTTATGCAAGTGCCTAACGTATAAGAAGCAGCCGGCCTTCCGCAAAGATGCAGACGGTCGTTGGGAACAGTACATGTCGTACAAGTTCGACGAAGTATTTCCGGGCGGCCATGGCGAGAAGTCGTGCTTCATCATTCAGCAGTTCATGAAGCTGACGCCCGATGAGTATCTGGCAATCCGTTGGCATATGAGCGGTTTCGACAACGCCGTCAAAGGCGGAGACCGAGCAATGAGCGCAGCAGCTGAGAAGTGCAAGCTCGTACCGATGCTTCAGCTGGCCGACACGGAAGCCAGTCACATGCTCGAAATCACCGTGGAGCACTAAGGACAACACACCCAGCAAAGGGTTAAAAATACAGAATCACAGTTAAGGAGTGACAAACATGGGTATTCCCAAGCACAAGCCAAGCGCGAAGCAGAAGTCTCGCGCCAAGTATCAGAGCGAGAACCGTCTCGCAAAGAATAAGGAGCGACGCCAGAAGAAGCACGAGAAGCGCCTCGAGTATTTCAAGAAGCGCCGCCAGAAGAAGTACGAGAAGCGCCGCGAAAAGAAGCAGGAGGAAGCTAAGTGAGCGAAGCAACAAAGAGCATTTTCCAGACGCTGTATGACGCAGATGTCACCGGAAAGGTAAAGAAGAAGAATGGTTTGTCGTACATCAGCTGGGCGGCCGCGTGGGCAGAGGTCAAGAAGCGTTATCCTGACGCGACCTATCATGTCTACACCTGTCAGCCGGAGCCATATGAGGAAACCACCACAGAGTTCAAGGACGGCGTTCCGGTTCTGTCCCGCACTGTCAAGCGCACGCCGCAGCCGCGTCCGTGGTTTGACGACGGCAGAACCGCATGGGTCGAGGTCGGCGTGACCATCGACGGCAAGGAAGCCAAGGAAACCTACGCCATTATGGATATGAAGAATAAGTCCATTATGGCCAAGGACGTAACTTCTACCGACGCAAACAAGGCAAAGATGCGTGCTCTGGCGAAGGCTTGTTCGCAGCATGGCTTGGCGCTCTTTTTGTACGAGGGCGAGGATATGCCGGAAGGCGTCAAGAAGGAGCGCACCGGCCTGGCCAACGCTCGTAAGAAGGTCGTTTCCGCCGCGCAGGCAGCCGTTAAGAAGGGCGTTGACCGCGCCAAGATTTACGCGCTGATCGCCGAGAAGAACAACGGCAACGATTCGCCGACCGAAATCCCGACCATCGCACTTTGTACCGAAATCACCACCGCCATTAAGGCATTCAATGCCCCATGACTAAAGTCACGGGCTTGTGTAAACGAGTCTAGATTTTAGCCATGCTCGTAAGAGTGCATTGACTACCCTTTGCACCGTAAGAGGTGCCCCGTTGCTCGCGAATAGATAGTTACCGCATGGCGTTAATCCTAACTGTGCGCTCTAAGACAACACATCACATAAAGCTGAGGTAAGGCCGACAGGTGTGGCTGAGTAAACCGCTTGCAACCTTGGGTAAGGATTTTGACTTCTCTTTTGAGAAGAGCAGCTTCTTTTAGTTGCTAATCTCTTTAGAGGAGAACAGCTTTTTCTTAGCTGCTATTTATTTGGAAAGGGGTATGACATCATGTATGTATATGTTATCAACAAGCATGGCGAGCCTTTGATGCCATGCTCGTCACGCAAGGCTCGCACATTGTTGAATAATAAGAAAGCGTGTGTGGTAAAGCGCACACCGTTTACCATTAAGCTCCTATACGGCAGTGCAGGATACAAACAGCCGATCACCCTCGGCGTTGACGCAGGAAGCAGACACGTTGGTCTTTCTGCGTCAACCGAAACGCATGAATTCTATCGCGAGGAATTTACGCCTCGCAATGATGTAGTAGATCTGCTTTCTACACGTAGAGAATTCCGTCATGCAAGGCGTAATCGAAAGACTCGCTACCGCGCACCGAGATTTAATAATCGCGTACATAGCAAACACAAGGGTTGGTTAGCTCCATCCGTAGAGGTTAAAATTCAGGAGCATATCACTGCTGTCAAGCATGTATGTAAGATTATGCCCATCTCTCTTGTACGAGTGGAAACGGCAGAGTTCGACACGCAGCGTCTGAAAGCAATGCTCGAAGGCAAACCTTTGCCGGTGGGTACAGATTATCAGCTCGGTGAAATGTACGACGAATATAATGTTCGTCAGTATGTACTAAAGCGCGATAACTATACCTGTCAATGTTGTGGAGCACATGCAACAAAGACAAAGCAAGTTAAGCTGCATGTACATCATCTGGAGAGTCGCAAGGTGGGAGGAAATGCACCGAACAATCTAATTACTTTGTGCCCGACCTGTCACAAGGCTATCCATGAAGGTAAGAAAACGCTTGGTAACAAGAAACGTGGCAGACCGTTTCGAGATGCTGCGTTCATGGGTATCATGCGAAAGACCCTACTTGCTCGGTTGCGTAAGGAATTATCAGTTCCGGTGCAGCAGACATATGGCTACATTACCAAGATGCTTCGTGAGAAGAATAATCTTCTTAAAAGTCACATGAATGATGCATTGTGCATTGCAAAACATCCGGAAGCAGCACCTTGCGAAAATTGTTATCGGTCGAAAGCCGTTAGACATCACAACCGGCAGATTCACAAGGCAACAATTCTTAAAGGCGGTATTCGTAAGAATAATCAAGCTCCATACATTGTAAAAGGTTTTCGTCTTTGGGACAAGGTTCGGTACAACGGGCAGGAATGCTTTATCTCCGGACGACGTGTGACAGGATATTTTGCGTTAAAAAGGTTAGACGGCACGTTTGCTACAAACAGTGCATCATACAAAAAATTGCGGTTGTTGGAAACCGCTAAAAATTACTTGAGAGAAAGGATATAAGTGGGCAATTCCTCTCACGATTAAAATCGCAAGTCTACTTGCCCAATACAATGAAGTAAAACAACCAAGAAGGAGAAAAGAATTTGAACAAGATTGTAATTATTGGCCGCCTGACTCGCGACCCGGAGCTCAAGTCCACCAACGCAGGCACTGCCGTATGTAACTTTTCTGTTGCTGTAGACCGTACTTACCGTGACAAGGAAGGCAATCGCCCGACCGACTTTTTCGACATTTCCGTTTTCGGCGCAACCGCTGAGTTCGTGTCCAAGTATTTCAAGAAGGGAAGCTCTATCGCTATTTCCGGTGCTATGGAGTCCCGTAAGTTCGTTGACAAGGACGGCAACAACCGCATTGCTTGGTCGCTTCATGCTGACGAGGTAAATTTCTGCGGCAGCAAGTCCGAGAACAACGGCGGCAACCAGAAGCCGAGTATTGACGAGGGCTACTCCGGCGACCCGGTTGAGTCTGACGACGTACTGTTTTAAGTGAGCGAATACACCGAAAAGCTGAAGAATAGAGTCTGGAGCTGGTCTTCTGCGACGCAAGCGCACGAATGCCCCTACGGCTTCTATCTTCAGCGGCTCGCTGAGCCGAGGATTGAACAGGACGAAAACGTATTCGCTCAGTACGGCAGCCAGATGCACGAATGGCTCGAAATGGTGTTCAAAGGCATCATGCAGCCGGAGGAGCTTCTGGAATTATATCTTACCGATTACGATTCCAAGATCACGCTCAAGTGGCCGTTTAACCGATATGTGGATCTTGAGAAATCCTACTATGAGGACGGTCTCGCGTTCGCCCGTCATTTTAAGGGACTCTCGCCGAACTATGAAGTCATCGGTGTAGAGCTTGAGATGAAGGCGGAGATCGAAGGCTTCAAGGTCATCGGTTATATCGACCTGCTGGTCAAGAACAAAAAGACCGGCGAGTACATTGTCGTAGATCACAAGTCGAAGAAGAAGTTCGCCAGCAAAGCAGAGGAGAAGAAGTACCGCAAGCAGCTTGAGTTCTACGGCTACCTTGTTCATGAGAAGATGGGCGTCTGGCCGGCTTATACAGATCTCGACCTGTTTCGAGGGCAGAAGCATTACATCGAACCTTGCACAGCAGAGGACTGCATCGCGGCTAAGGATTATTTCATTGAGTCTGTAAAGACCGCCTGCGAGACCGAGGAGTGGTTGGACAAGCATTCCATCAAGGCGCGGGAGAACTTCAAGTCTGCCAAGGACGCGAAAAAGGCCGGGAAGGCCGACTTCTTCTGTGCTGAAATCTGCTCCGTGCGTTCTCATTGCCCGATGTCCTCCGCTTATGTGAAGCCGAAGAAAGAGAAAAAAAGTAAGAAAGCAGGTTAAATTTGAACGCAAACGTAAACGACATTAAAAGTGTTGAAAGCGAAGCCGGTGTCATTTCAACATTGTTCATTCATCCGGAATTCTGCTTCCATTCGGAAAACTTAAAGCCTCGCCATTTTACAGATCCGGAGAACGCCTGCCTCTATTATGCGATTACGGAACTTGCGAAGAACAACGTCGAAAAGGTTGACCCTTACAACCTTATGAACGTTCTAAACTCCAAGGAGAACATGAAAAAGTGGGCGGAAGAGTTCACCCCAGGCAAACTGAACGAGCTGATGGAGATGAGCCGTATGGTTGCCCGCAGCTCGGTTGCCGAGTATATGCTCGCAGTCAACAATGTGCTGGATAAGGCGTTCCGGCGCGATGCTTACAAGAAGCTCGCCGAGTGCCAGAACCTTTGCTTCAGCGAAAACGAAGACCATATCGAGGAAAAGATCTATAGCATTCTGGACGGCGTGCTCATGGATTATTCTTCGACCAACGAGCTTCCGGCTTACAAGGACGTCGTTGACGAGCTCTGGCAGGAGATCGTAGACCGCCAGAATAATGGAATGGCCGGCGTGCCGTTCAAGTTTCCTGCACTGAACAACTACGTTCAGCTCGAAGCAGGCGAATTAGTCATCGTTGGCGCGAATGCTAAGCAGGGTAAAAGTATGTTTTTATTGAACGAGGCGGTCGACCTTTTGAAGCGAGACTACAGCGTTCTGTATCTGGACAGTGAGTTAAGCTCTCGAATGTTCACGCAGCGCCTTATGTCGAACCTAACCGGCATCGAATACAACCGCATTCGCTCCGGCCAGTATACCGCCGAAGAGAATGACCGCCTTGAACGGGCGAGAAGCTGGCTCAAAACCAGAAAGTTCACCCACAAGTATATGCCGATCTTTGACCCGAATGGAATTTACGCGGCCGCGAAGAAGTCAATTCATTCGCAGGGGACGCAGGTTCTGATAGTAGATTATTTTAAGGGCGGCGGAAGCGGTGCTAGTGGAGGCGGCGTCGGTTCCGATGACGCATTCGCCACATACCAGCAGCTCGGGCGTCTGGTCGATATGGTTAAGAATGTTCTTTGCGGTGACATGGGACTGATTGGTCTCGGTGCCGCGCAGACAACTTCAACCGGTAAGTTGGCCGACAGCGCAAAGATTGCTCGAAACGCCTCTACGATTCTCACCATTGAGAACAAAACCCCGCAGGAGATCAGCCAAGACGGTATTGAATGTGGAAATAAAAAACTCAAAGTTGTACTGAACCGTAACGGCGAGCAGATGTCCTCCAATGAGTACATCGATCTGCAGTTCAACGGCAATCTTGTTTCCTACAAGCAGGCTGCAAAGCAGCACGACCCAAACGCACCATATTAAAGGTAAGGAGCAATCATGGAAATCAGAGATGTGGTAGAACAAATTGATATCGTGGACTACATCTCCCAGTACCTCGATGTAGAGCGCCGCAGCGAGAACGAATACGTCGCGTTGTGTCCCTTCCATGACGAAAATACACCATCCTTCACGATTACGCGCTCCAAAGGGTTGTATTACTGCTTCGGCTGCGGAGCACGCGGCGATGTTGCCGATTTTGAGGTGTTGTACAATCACGTTTCTCTGCGAGAAGCAGTCAAGCGACTCAAAACCTACGCCGGAATCACAGAGGGTGTGTCACTACCGTCCACCCATCTGGCGGCTGTACAGGCTCTCAAGAAGTACGCGCCACGAAAAGAACAGAAAAATGTGTGTGAACCACACAAAATCCTAGGGGAAAATGTGATGGAACAGTACGAGTGGAGACCGGAGAAGTTCCAGTCTTGGCTCGATGAGGGTATCCCTCTCGACCAGATGAAGCGATTCGGCTACCGCTATGATGCGCTGTCAAACCGTATCGTTCACCCGATTCGATTGCCCGACGGTCAGATTTTCAGCATCTGCGGCCGCACACTTGACCCCGATTTCAAGGAGAAAAAGCTCCGCAAGTACACCTATCTCGTAAAGCTCGGAGCACTCGATACGCTGTTCGGGCTTTACGAAAACCGCGAAGCGATCCTCCGGAAGAAAGAGGTCATCCTGTTTGAGGGCGCGAAGTCCGTTCTTAAGGCGGCGAGCTACGGTTTCGATAACTGCTGCGCTGTGCTGACCTCGCACCTTAACCCTTACCAGACCAAGATTCTCCTGCAACTGGGCGTCCGTATTGTCATCGCATTCGACGAGGAGGTTGACCCGCGGCAGGATGGAGAAATCAAAAAGCTGAAACGCTTTTGCAGGGTGGATTGGGTTCGTAACCGTGACAACCTATTGGGCGAAAAGATGGCTCCCGTAGATAATGGAGCGGAAGTATGGAATGAATTGTATCGGAGAAGGGAGCGGCTATCATAGTTTTTCAGAACTACCACAAACACACGACTTACAGTAACCCTCGCGTCAGTGACTCAGTCGTGACCTACGAGGATTACGCCAAGCGTGCTGTCGAGCTCGGGCATTCCATTCTGTCCAGCTGTGAGCATGGTTGGCAGGGGAGATATATCGAATGCCACGACCTCGCAAAGCAGTACGGTCTGAAGTTTCTCTTCGCCGCTGAGGCTTACTGGGTCTGGGATCGTCATGAAGAAGACCGTTCCAACTGCCACATTTGGGTTGGCGCGAAGAACGAAAACGGCCGCGAATGGATTAACGAGGTTCTCAGTCAGGCGAACGAGGATGGTTTCTATTACCAGCCGCGACTGGACGAAGAGCTTCTCGATCTGCTTCCGGCAGGCGACGTTTGGATTACAACCGCCTGTGTTGCCGGATGGAAGTATCTCGGTGAAGAAGAAGAACGACTCAAAGCTCTCTGGAATAAGCTGTACGACAAACACGGCGATAACTTCATGTTTGAGGTGCAGTATCATCCATCCGAGAGACAGAAAGAGCTGAACCGCTACATCCTGAATCTGCGAAAAGAGATTCCCGCGCCGATTATCATGGGCTGCGACAGCCACTACATCGAGGAAAACGGCGCAGAGCTCCGCTCTGACTTCCTCGTTTCCAAAGAAGATCGCAAGGCTTACGACGATGAAGAAGAATGGTTCATGGATTATCCGGATGGCGACACTGCCGTCCAGCGGTTCCGTGAGCAGGGTGTCTTGACAGAAGCTGAGATCGCGGAGGCAATCAACCGGACAAACTGTTTCCTCGAAGTAGAGGAGTACAAGTGCGATATTTTCGACGACAGCCTGAAACTGTTCTCGCTCCACCCAGATTGGACGCAAGAGCAGAAAAATGCCGAGTATCTTCGTCTGGTTGATGAAGGATGGCAGAACTACAAGGCCGAGGTTGCCCCGGATCTGCTTTCAAAATATGAAAAAGAGATCAAATCCGAAACCGACACGGTTGTCGAGTGCCACATGGCAGACTACTTCATTGATAATTACCATGTTATCAGGCGAGGGAAAGAGCTCGGCGGCCATTTGACTAACACTGGCCGAGGAAGCGCAGTTAGTTTCTTTACCAACAAGCTACTCGGATTTACCGAGGTAGACCGAATTGCGGCGAAGGTAAAGATGTATCCTGAACGCTTTATGACCGCAACTCGTATCCTTGAAACCCACAGTTTGCCGGATATCGACTTCAATGTGGCTGAACAGGATATCTTTGCAGAAGGTCAGGCTCAAGTCTGCGGGCGTGATCATGCGGTTCAGATGCTTGCTTACGGCACGCAAAAAGCGTCAGCTGCGTGGAAGATGTTTGCGAAGTCGCAGAACATCGACTTTGCTACAGCGAATGAAGTGTCCGCCCAGATTAAACGATATGAGAATAAGCTCCATACCGTTGATGAGGAAGAGAAGGACACCATCGACATTATGGACTACATCGACAAGCGATTCCATGACGTCTATCTCCGCTCAACCGAGTATCAGGGCATCATCACCAGCTGGTCACCGGCACCGTGCGCGTTCCTGCTGTATCAGGGCAGTATCCGCCGCAAGATTGGTCTTGTAAAGATCAAAGACAGAATCTGCTGTGCAATGGATGGTCACTGGGCGGAGAAGAATCACTTTCTGAAGAATGACTTGCTCCGTGTTGCCGTGGTCGACCTTATCAATAAAGGGTACACTCGTGCCGGTCTTAAAGTCCCGACCGTGAATGAACTGCTCGCTATGTGCCCGCCGGAAGATCCCGTGTGGGATATTTACCGCAAGGGATGCACACTCGGTATCAATCAGGTTGAGCAGCCGGGAACCGCCAGTCGAGTAGGCGTTTACGCGCCGACCAATATTTCCGAGCTTTGCGCGTTCATCGCCGCAATTCGTCCGGGTTTCAAGTCGATGTATAAGATTTTCGAAAGTCGGCAGGACTTCTCGTATGACGTTAAGCCGTTCGACGACCTGCTTCGTACGGAAGAGCTACCGCAGTCGTTCTGCTTGTATCAAGAACAGCAGATGGCGGTGCTGAACTATGCAGGGTTCCCGATGTCTGAATGTTACGCGGCGATTAAGAACATTGCCAAGAAACGTAAAGAGAAAGTTCTTGCTTATCATGAGCGATTTATCAATGCATTCTCCAAACGACTGGTCGAACAGGAAAACATCAATAAAACTGATGCCGCCGAAAAGGCTAAAAATGTTTGGAAAATCATCGAAGATGCTGCCCAGTATGCGTTTAATAGTAGTCATTCGTACAGTGTTTCTTTGGACTCCCTTTACGGTGCATGGCTCAAACAGCATCATCCTCTCGCGTTCTATGAAACCTTCATGCGTATCATGGACGAAAAAGGCGACAAGGACAAGCTCGCCGCCGCCAAGGATGAAGCCGAAAGCTACTTCAATATCAAGTTCCCGCCGTTCAAATTCGGTCAGGATAACCGCAAGGTAACCGCCGACGAAGAGAACAACGCAATCAGCAACGCGCTGACTTCTATCAAGGGATTCAATAAGGCCGCCGCCGTTGCTCTTTATGAGATCGGACAGGAGCCGCCGAAGTACCTTTCCGACGTTCTTCTGGCTCTCCGACCAAAGAGCATTATGAAGTCCACCACCGAACCGCTGGCTCAAATCAGCTATTTCTCAAGCTACGGCAACGACCGAGAGGTTCTAAACATCATTGCTCTGTGCGAGGAGTTCGGGTACGGCGCAAAAGCATCCATGCCGCGAGAGCGCGTTGATAACAGCTTTCTGGCTGATATTGTACCGAAGTACGCCGACGGTCTCAAGAAGGACGGCCAGCCAGCGACAAGATATACGTTCACGAGCCTGCAGATGAGTGCCTTGAAAGACGAAAAAAAGCAGCTCGCGGCCGCTCTTAAAAAGAACCCAACACCGGAACTGGAAGAACAGCTTATCGCTGTCGAGCAGGAAATTGCTGAGGAACTGAAGCGAATCGTCGCTCAGGCGCTCCGCGAATGTGAAGACCGCGTACTGGCGGCAGGCATCGAAGACCTTCCGTTCCGCGTGAAGATTGAGAACCAGCAGGAAATTCTCGGGTATGTGGACATCCGGACAGGCAAGGAAGAAGACCGCAGACTTGTTCTCGTGTCGGATTTCCGGCCACTTTTGAGTAAAGACACCGGAAAACCGTGGGGTTATGCTTGCTTTACACAGTCACTTGGTTCTGGTAAGCGCATTCGATTGACGCTTCGATCACGGCAGTACGACCAGAATCCAATCAAAAACGGCAGCATCATTTACGTTGACCGATGCACGAAGAATAAATCCGGCTATTGGTATCTTGACCAGTATCATCTGGTCGGCTGAGGAGGAAGACATGATTAAGCGACACATTGTAGAAATCACTGAGGAATTAGATAAGGATGGGAAGGTTGTCTCTCGAACGACGATCACCACGGATGAGACAGACGACAACCATTACGGAAGTTATTATCCGCCGATTGCGCAGAATCCGTCCTACGCGGAAACGCCGGAGGACTCAAAGTACGCCGTATGATTCCTAAATTCCCAAACCCTAAGAACCCACGAGATCCCGACTATGTTCCGGAGATTATCGGCCACTGCGAAAACTGCGGTAACGAGTTATCTCCGGATTGGGAGCTCTGGAAAGATAAAGACAGCAACCTGTTTTGCTGCGAAGAATGTGCCATCTCTTATAATGGCATCCGTGAAATCGACGACCTGTTTTGAGGTGAAGTGAATGAATGACGTAGTTAAAATGCCGCCAGAGAAAGAAAAATCGCCCGCCGAGCAGATTAGTGAGGAGTTTAAGGCTCAATTGGAACTTCAGTTCCGCAGAGGATTATATACGGGCGTCAGTGCCGTGACCGGCGCTGTCAACCAAGAGATTTCCACCTTGGCGAAAAAGCCTAATAAGCGCCTCGTGGATTATCAGACGGCCTTGGCTAAGATTAGCCGTCTGTGTTCCACGAAACTTAACAACCCTGATAAGCACAAGGAGTGATGAGAATGGAAGAAATGTCAAAAACCGCGATGGAAACCATCGTAGACTACAACCAGCAGGACGATACAGCGCATGTGTTCACCTATGACCCTGCGCTCCAGAAGAAGATGGACAAGCTCTGCGCCGATCATCCTGATGAAGTTCAGTTAAGCGTTGAGTGCAACGGTTCCAAGAACTACACGTTCCCGAAAAGCTGGCTCAAAATTACCGCACCGCGCAAGAAGAAGGTGACCGCGTGAACGTAAAGTTACTCGCTTGGACACCAATGCCGGAACTTGTTGTCGCGGCGGCCGGCAAGGGTTGTTACTCTTCCGGCACGGCTGCGGATATTCTGGAGCACATTACTCCGGAACAGGCGGCAAAGTTCATCCGACAGATTAAGCGCTCCGGTCATACTTCTGTTCTGGAGCATGCGTCTTTTACGTTCGGTATCGACGGTGTATCTCGCTCTCTGCTTGCACAGATTACGCGCCATCGGATTGCATCTTTCTCGGTGCAGAGTCAGCGCTATGTCAATATGGCAAAGCCGGAATTCGTGATGCCGGAGGCTGTAAAGAATAATCTGGCCGCCAAGCTAATGTTCGAGAACTGCATGGAGACGATCAGAGCGACCTACAGCGACATTCACGCAACGCTCATGAGCGAAAAACTCCGTGAGAAGTACGCGCAGTACGCTATCGGCGACTTTAATATCGAGTTCCGCAACAACGGCCAGTTCTTCTATCTGCAACTGGACGCCATTATGGAGCAGAAGAAGAACGAGGACGAAGCGCTGTATAAGCAGTATAAAAAGGATCGCTCGGCGGCTGAAAAATACGCTAACGAGAATGCCCGCTGCGTGCTCCCAAATGCCGCAGGAACGTCGTTCTCTGTAACCATGAATGCACGCGAATTGCTCAGTTTCTTCGCTCTACGGTGCTGTAATCGCGCACAGGACGAGATTAGAGAGCTGGCAGAGCAAATGTTAGTTTTATGCCAGAAGGTTGCTCCGACTATCTTTGAAAACGCCGGTGCGCCGTGTGTTTCCGGCTCCTGTCCTGAGGGTGTCATGACATGCGGGCATCCGAAGACCCGCCAGAAGGGAGAATAAGTTGGCACATATCATTATTGTAAATGGGCCCGCGAGAAGCGGAAAGGACACATTCTGTTCTTTGTGCCGAGACCGGGCTTATTTCTACGATATGCTGATCGCACAGATCAGCTCTGTAGATATCATCAAGGAAGTCGCTCGACGGCTTGGCTGGAACGGTGAGAAGGACGACAAGTCCAGAAAGTTCTTGTCTGACCTGAAAGACCTGTCGACGCAGTATTCCGACGCGCCGCTTGAGTATCTGACCAAGGAATTCAATAGGGTGAAGGATCACGACAACGTCATGCTGTTCATGCACATCCGTGAACCGGAGGAGATTCAGCGAGCCAAGGAACGTTTTGGCGCTCTGACGCTGCTGATTAAGCGGCCGGGTTACGAGCCAATCCAGAGCAACCACGCCGACCGTGATGTTGACCAGTTTGATTACGATTATACGATTGTCAACAACGGCACGATGCAGGATCTGGAACAGCAGGCCAGCGATTTTATTGAAAAAGTGAAAGACGGCTACTTTGAAAAGCGCCGCGAGGAAGTTAAGTAAGAAGGGTGCCTATGCTAAAAATCCAGAAGAAAGATGGTTCTATCGAAGCGTTCTCCAGTCAAAAGATCGTTTCCGCGATTCGTAAGTCTGCTAATCGTGCTATGTATGACCTGTCAGATGAACAATGCCGCCGCGTTGTTGATTTGACGTTAGCTCACCTTGCAGAGCATGGCGGGGACGTTGCTCCGGTCGCAAATGTACACAATGCAGTCGAGAGAGCTCTGGACGATGTAGCTCCAGATGTGGCCAAGTGCTATCGCGATTACCGCAACTACAAGCAGGATTTTGTCCATATGCTCGATGATGTCTACCGCAAGAGTCAGGCAATTCGCTATATCGGCGACCGGAATAATGCCAACACAGATTCCGCTCTGGTTCCGACGCAGCGCAGCTTGATTTACAACGAACTGTCCAGTGCGTTATATAAGAAGTTCTTCTTGAACCGAGAAGAGCGCGAGGCTATGAAAGACGGTTACATCTACATTCATGACCGGTCTGCGCGACTTGATACGATGAATTGCTGCCTTTTCGACATGGAGAACGTCCTAACTGGCGGCTTTGAGATGGGCAATGTCTGGTACAACGAGCCAAAGACGCTTGACGTGGCGTTCGATGTTATCTCTGATGTTGCAATCAGCGCGGCCGCTTGTCAGTATGGCGGATTCACCATCCCTGAAGTAGACAAGATTTTGGCTCCTTATGCCGAAAAATCGTACCAGAAATACTTTGAGGAGTACACAGAAATTGCGGTTTACAACAATCTTGGCGACCACGAGGATGTACTGACCGCCGCCGATGAGTATGCTGTGAAGAAGGTTCAGCGTGATATGGAGCAAGGGTTCCAGTCTTGGGAATATCGTTTCAACACGGTTGGTTCCAGTCGCGGTGATTATCCGTTCATTGCGGTTTCGTTCGGTCTTGACAATTCTCGCTTTGGCCGAATGGCATCCATGACTTGTATGAATGTTCGAGCAGGCGGACAGGGAGCTGCTGGTCATAAGAAGCCTGTATTGTTCCCAAAACTAACGTTCCTTTACGACGAGGAGCTTCATGGTGAGGGGAAACCGATGGAAGATGTCTTTGAGTGTGGCGTAGATTGCAGCACCAAGGCCATGTACCCAGATTTTCTTTCGTTAACCGGCGAGGGTTATATTCCTTCTATGTATAAGAAGTATGGCCGCGTCGTGTCACTCATGGGCTGTAGAGCTTCGCTCTCGCCTTGGTTTGAACGAGGAGGAGAGCACCCAGAAGACGAGAACGACAAGCCCGTCTTCGTTGGTCGATTTAACCTCGGCGCAATTTCTCTTCATCTGCCAATGATTTTGGCAAAGTCCCGTCAGGAGAACCGTGATTTCTACGAAGTGCTTGACTACTACCTCGAGATGGTTCGAAATCTTCATAAGAAGACCTACGATTATCTGGCCGAGAAGAAGGCTTCTACCAATCCACTTGGTTTCTGTCAGGGAGGTTTCCTTGGCGGCCATCTTGAACCAGAGGAGAAGATTGGCAAGCTGCTCCCGCCAATGACCGCATCATTCGGCATTACTGCTTTGAATGAACTGCAGGAGCTGTATAACGGCAAGTCTATCGTCGAGGATGGCGCGTTCGCGCTGGAAGTGATGCAGTACATCAACAAGAAGGCCGAGGAGTTCAAAAAGGCAGACCACATTCTGTACGCTCTCTACGGAACGCCGGCCGAGTCCCTTTGTGGATTACAGATTGAACAGTTCCGCAAGAAGTATGGCATCGTAAAGGGCGTATCCGACCGACCGTATGTGTCAAACAGCTTCCATTGCGGTGTATGGGAGGACATTACTCCGCCACAGAAGCAGGATCTCGAAAATCGCTTCTGGGATTTGTTCAATGGCGGCAAAATCCAGTATTGTCGATACCCGGTATCTTACAACAAAGGTGCCCTCCGTTCGCTAATTCGCCGAGCGATGAAACTGGGATTCTACGAAGGTGTAAATCTGTCATTGGCGTACTGCGAGAAGTGCGGGTATGAACAGCTTGATATGGATGTCTGCCCGAAGTGCGGATCGACTGACGTCACAAAGATTGATAGGATGAATGGCTATCTTGGTTATACTCGTGTTCACGGCAAGACACGATACAACGACGCTAAGAACGCAGAAATCAAAGACCGTGTCAGCATGTAAGAGGTGAAACATGAATTATCATAACATTACCAAGGATGACATGCTGAACGGAACCGGCCTGCGTGTCGTATTATGGGTATCGGGGTGCGCTCATGCGTGCCCCGGATGCCAGAACCCACAGACGTGGGAACAGATGTCTGGTATCCCATTTGACAAAGAAGCGATGGACGAGATTCGTGTAGAGCTTCAGAAAAATTATATCGACGGAATTACACTGTCTGGCGGCGATCCTCTGTTTCCGGGTAATCGTGGAGCGGTAACTCGCTTGCTCCAGACAGTCCGTGAAGAGTTTCCGGATAAGACCATTTGGCTGTATACTGGCTATTCTTATGAGCAGGTTTGCACTTTACCTGCTGTGGAACTGGCCGATGTTATTGTCGATGGAGAATATCTGGAGACCAAAAGAGACGTAAACGCGCCGTGGGTCGGAAGTACCAACCAGCGCGTAATTGATATTAAAAAGACCGCGACGAGCGGGAAAATCACCTTATGGGAGGACAAACATTGTATTTAACCGTAGCAGAATTTGACACCGTGAGCTTTCCACAGTTCACGGCAGACGTAAAAAAATGCAACCCGCTCATTTCGGAGAGTTGCATCGAAGATATGTGGCGCGACCTCGTTTTCCCTGATCGCGCGACCGAAGGCAGTGCAGGATATGACTTCCGCGTGCCGTATGACATTATTCTTGAACCGGGCGAGTCGGCGCTGATTCCAACCGGCATGCGCTGCCAGATTGAAGAAGGCTGGGTGCTGCTGATTTTCCCGCGTTCCAGTATGGGTTTCAAGTATCGCATGCAGCTGGACAACTCCACAGGCGTTATTGATAGTGATTACTATTTCGCCGAGAACGAAGGCCACATCATGGCAAAAATCACGAACGACAGCCGCGAAGGCAAGACAATGCATCTGCGAGCGGGCGACCGATTCATGCAGGGCGTGTTCGTTCCTTACGGCGTCACGGTTGATGACGAGCCAAGAGGGAAGAGAACCGGCGGCCTTGGTTCCACTGGCAATTAAAAAGAGACGTTGAGAAGGTACCTCAACGTCTCGGTGGCAGCCAGTTACTTGTTGCCAAAGAACTTTCGCTCAATCCAGAACCATGCGCCCGCCGAAGCGATGCCGATCATGAACTGAACTACTATCAGTTGCAGTGACATGAGTTTCCTCCTTTCGAAAAAGGAGAATAGCAAGTTGATCCGTATTTTCAAAGGCCGCCAACGGCATTATACCGCAGTGGATAGTGAATAGTCAAATAAAAAGCCAGCTCACCAACAATTACAACAACGTGCTCGCGACGGCTTTAGAGATCGCGAACAACAAAGAACAGCGATTCAAGAAGAAAAAAGGAGCGGCTTTGCCGCTCCAAGCACCGAAGAGACTTCAGGTAAGCTGTCCGATGAAGAATTTCAGCGCATCCCAAAGGGCGGCCGCGAGCACTCCATACGCTACCGTAGCAGCGGAACAGCGAACTTTAGATCGAAAATCTCTCATAGTAACCTCCTTTTACAGAAGGCGACGCAGTCGTTGTGGGACTGTGAAAACCCGCCGAATTGCGGGTGATTCTGGTGGTGCAATACCAATCATACCGCATTTTCTAAAATTCGTCAAGGTTCGCTGTATCCGTAAAAAAAGGCACCCGAAAAGGGTGCCTCACCTATTGGGATGGATATACCACGCACCCTCGGGAGTTTTCCAAACCTTCGTCCGATGGTTGCCAATTTTGACCCCGTACTCGGTGGCACGAAGGTCTTTATTGAACATGCAGCCAGTGACAAGACGTACACGATAGCCTTTGTTGAGATAAGTTATCAGCTCTGGTTGTGATGTGTGCGGATTGAGTTTCACACTGACTTCGGCAAAACCTGCACGCTGCTCAATCGGCGGCAGAGTGACCGGAGAATACTTTGCATACGCGGCGTTGCCGCTGATGGGGTCGTACATAGTATCACCTCAAACCCATTATAGAACAAATGTTCGATAAAAGCAATAGGTGTGAATAGGTAATTAACACCATGTTCGAAAGTATAACAAACCAAAGAAAAGGAGAAAATGTTTATAGGAGATGATAAAATGCCGGAAGAACAGGTAAATAAGGTCACAGTTAAAGGATTTCTCGTCGAGGAATCCTTCGGTAACATCCCGCTTATTGATATAGCAACAGATTACTATTGCAAAGAATTACAGTATCATGGCGATGAGTACAATTCAATGATGAAGAACTAATAAAGAGTTTGTGAAAAGAACGAAATTGTGATATACTCAATCTGTATATAGTTTCGTTCTTTTTTGATAAGGAGGCAAAAAAGTGAACGAGACTTTGAATATGCTTCAGCAATATATTGCTATAGCATATCTACGATTATCAAAAGAAGATGCTCGCTTAGGTGAAAGCGAAAGCATTGAAAATCAGAGAAGTATTATCCGAGAATACTGCCAGAGGAATAATATCTTTTTAGCCCACGAATTTATTGATGATGGCTGTTCTGGTCTGAATACAGACAGACAAGGATTCATTCTGGCGATGAACGCATTGGAGAGCGGCCAGTTCAACATGTTTATAACCAAGGACTTGTCGAGACTCTCTCGAGACCATATCGAAGCAGACAAGTTCATCGAAGAAACTTTCCCGCAGCTTGGTGTAAGATATGTCGCCGTAGACGATGGAGTAGACACGCTTAAAGAATACGATATAATTGTTCCTTTTAAGAACCTTTTCAATGAGATGAGCTCGAGAGATACATCCCGAAAAGTAACCAATGCGATTCGAGTTAAGAGAGATCGCGGAGAGTATTGCACCCGTGCCCCTTATGGTTATATTAAAGACCCCAACGACAATATGCACTTGATTCCTGACCCAAGGTGCGACTGGGTGGTCAAGAAGATTTTCTCAATGTATGCTTCTGGCGAAAGAATGATAGATATCATTAGAACGTTAGATGCCGAGGGGGTTCCCACTCCATTGGAATTAAAGAATTGGGAAAACCCCGGCCTGACAAGGTCGGACAGGTGTGTCAGTTTTGAGAAGCCAGAAGATGCACAGAAATGGACTCGTTCTACAATATACGTTATGTTGCGTAACGAGGTTTATTTAGGGCACACTGTTTTAGGCAAAACAAAAAGAGTGAATTTCAAGAAAAAGAAAAGCAAACGGAAAAAGAGGGAAGAATGGCATAAAACCTTAAACACCCACGAGCCTTTAGTCTCACAAGAATTATTCGACCGTTGTCAAAAGACAAAAAACCAATCAAGGGCTGATGGGTTCTTTAAGAACATCTTTTCTGGGTTTGTTTTTTGTGACACATGCGGAGCTCGCATGGGTATGGCGAGAAATACAACCGAGCATAACAATCAGCCTGTTAGAGGGTTGCGTTGTGGAACAAATTGCCGGTACGGAAATAAAGCCTGCTTGAGCCACTCCATTCGTTATGATGACCTGTGTGATATCGTAAAAACACGGTTGAATTATTATCTGTCGATGAGTTTTGAAGAAAGAAAATCTCTGGCAGATATTATCAAGAAGAGGTTCAATGCCACAAGTCCTAATGCAGATATTGAAAAGCAAATTGCCGATTTGGAACAGCAGAATTCGAAAACGACTCAAGCTATCTCGACGTTAATCGAGAATAATATATCTGGGCTGATAAACAAAAAAACTTTTGAATCGTTGTTAGAGAAATATAATAAAGAAATTGAGTCCCGCGAAAAACGAATCGCATCATTGCGAGAAAATATGTGTGAAGAGCTGGGTGACAATGCCTTTGATAATTTTTTGAACGACTTGCCATATGACGAACCGATTCAAGAATTAACGAGGGATGCATTAGAGGCGTTTATCGAACGTATAGAAGTATCTCATTACACTCTTCCTGAAGGCAGACGTCACCGCACCTTCGATGGCGGAAATTATGGCCAAACCGTAAAAATTAAGTACAAATTCTTACCGACAATCGAATAATCACGAGAGGAGTATCTTGTAGACTTTTGCGCAGAATCTACTACTCTACCGACTGCAAGTCCTTCCAGCGAAAGTGCTGCTGATTTCCCCTCGCAATGCAGAAAAGGGAGCCGGATTTGTCCGACTCCTTTTTCGAGTGTACTTATAGTGTGCTTATATAATAATTGAGAATGAAGACACCCACCGCAGTGGGCGTCCAGCGAACAACCGCCGCAGGCGACTCTTAGCGAGTCGGAATAGAAAATTGAGAATTATGGTGTCGCACGAAGGAAGATAATTGAATGCCGTCCGAGGGACGGTAGGTAAATGGAATGAGCATGAGATTCAATTTGAAGTTCATTCTCCATCCTCTATCTTCAATTCTCCATTTTAAGCTCCGGCATCACCACATGCCGCATGGTAAAGTAGCACGCCAGACCGCCGATGCAGTTGGACACCGGCTCTGCCGCAAATACGCCGCTCACACCGAGATTCCAGCAGTACGGCAGCAGCAAAGTCAGGGGCACAACAATGAACGCCTTGCGCAAAAGCGAAAAGAACACCGCGTATTTCGCCCGACCCAGTGCGCGGAACGTGCTCTGACCGGAATACTGGAACGCCATCATTACAAAGCCGAAAAAGTAAATGTGCAGCGCCGGAACAGCCGCCGCGACCAGTTCCGCGTCCTGATTGAAAATGCGGATGAACAGGGCAGGGAAAAGCGAGACCAGTATCCAGACAAGCATGGTATATCCGATAGCAATCTGTGTCATAAACCGGATGGCGTCCCGGGTGCGCCTGTACAGCCTCGCGCCATAGTTGTAGCTGATGGCGGTAGATGCACCGTCCGCGATGGCGAGCACCGGCGTCTGTGCGATCTGGCGCACGGAGTTAAGTACAGTCATGACGCTGATGTAAAGGTCGCCGCCGAAATTGCGTAGCGTAGCATTGCACGCCACCTGCACGAGCGTATCCGTAAACGACATGACGAAGCTGGCGATGCCGAGCACGGTAATGCGCTGAATACACTGCCAGTCCGGACGGAAACCACGGAAATCCAGCTTTAACTCGGCTTTTTTGCCGGTTAAGAACTTGACAACCCATGCAGCAGACAGAAGCTGCGACAGCACGGTCGCGATAGCAGCGCCGCGCACGCCGAGGTGCAGTGCGAAGATAAAAATCGGGTCGAGCACGATGTTGGCTGCCGCGCCGAGTGCCACGGTGAGCATGCCGGTTCGGGCAAAGCCCTGACAGTTGATGTACGGATTGAGACCGAGCGACAGCATGACGCACAGCGTACCGATCAAGTAAATCACGATGTACGAGGACGCATACGGGTACGTTACCTCACTGGCGCCGAACAGGTAGAGTAGCGGGCGATGAAACGCGATGCCGAGCACGGTCAGCACGGCACCGCTCAGCAGCAGCATAAAGCCGGCGTTGACCATGATGCCTTGTGCGCCATCCCGGTTGCCTTTGCCGCGCGCCATCGCGCACAGCGGAGCACCACCCAGTCCGAACAGATTGGCAAACGCGGTAATGAGCGTCACAAAGGGAAAGCACAAGCCGATACTTGCCAGCGCAAGCGTGCCCTCGCCGGGGATTTTGCCGATATAAATGCGGTCTACAATATTATACAGCAGGTTGAGCAACTGCGCGATGAGCATCGGTGTGGCCACCGCAAGTATCCTGCGGCGGATGCTGCCCTGAGAAAAATCAATTTGCTGCAAACGAATACAGTCCTTTCAAAATCAGAAAAAAGCAGGGAGAAGTCCGAGCTTCTCCCTGCACTATTGTAACACTGCTGCTGATTTTCGTCAAGAATCCAGCAAAATCAGTGCGCGGTACAGCATTTCGCACGCTGTTCGGCGGTCGAGCGGGTGTTCTGGGTTCTGTGCCTGTGCAGCGGTGAGTACGGAGGCGCGTTCCAGCCGAGCGATTGCCGGCTGTGCCCAATCCTGCGGAGAATGGTCGGACATCGACCAAGCGTACTGCACACCGCTCAGCGTGCCGTCAAGCAGGTGGTCGAGCACCACGCCTGCCTCGGCCGTTGTGATGGTTTTCTCGCCGCGAATCTCACTCACGCCGGAGACGGTCGCGTAGCCGCTGACCAGTCCGTTTGCGGCTGCGGCGCTGATATACGGCTTGGCCCATGCAGAAAGTCCGCTGTCGTCCGCAAAGTCGGTCTGGTCTGTCGGTTCAACGGACAGGTCTGCCGCGGCGGCTGTCATGGCGATGAACTCACTGCGTGTTACCGGTCGGCTGGGATGGAAAAACGCACAGCTGCCGATGGTTTCTCCGGTCATTACACCCTTTTGCGCTAGATAGATCGCCGCGTAATGCGCCGGATCACCGTCCATATCCGAGTAGGTGAGTCCGGTCTTATTCTTTTTAATTTCAATCGTGATAGCGGCAGGCTGCGCTGTGTTTCCCTCGGCATCCACGGCGGTATAGTGGAAGCTGTCGCGTCCGGCTTTGCGGCCCGGTGTGTAATATAAGGTACTGCCCTCGATCTTCGCTGTGCCCAGCCGCGGCTTTTCGGTAAGCTGATAGAGCACTACGTCGTTATCTGCGTCGGCCGCGGACAGTTCAGCCTCCACGGCGATATCCACGCAGGTCTGCGCCGTGACCGGCTGCACCACCGGTGCATTGTCCGCCGCCTGCGCGGTTACGGCGGCAGCGCCGATCAGTCCCGCATAGGCGAGCACGGTTGCGAGCAGCACCGCAATGATGCGAATCTGCCTGTTTTTCAAAATCCTTCACCCTTTCCGGTCGTTTCTTCTATCGGAAAGTATGCACGCGGCTGTTAAATTTTATACCGGATCGGCAGAATTCCGGTTCGTGTATGTTTTCTTCCTGTCGGGAAACGGAAAATTCCGCAAAAGCCCTTGCCGAAAACGCAGAAATGTGGCATAATTCTATTATATATACATTGGGAAAACAGAAAGGAGATTGGCGATGGAAAATCATCAGCTTGTTCTGGTGCTCGACTTCGGCGGTCAGTACAATCAGCTGATTGCACGACGCGTCCGCGAACATAATGTTTACTGTGAGGTCAAGCCCTATAAGACCTCGATTGAGGAGATCAAGGCGCTCAATCCGATCGGCATCATCTTTACCGGCGGTCCGAACAGCGTTTACGAGGAAAAGTCCCCGAAGTGTGATCCGGCTCTGTTCGAGCTGGGCGTACCGGTTCTGGGCATCTGCTACGGCTGTCAGCTTATGGCGCACACCCTCGGCGGCGAGGTAACCGCAGCACAGGAGGACACTGCGCGCGAGTACGGCAAGACCGAGACCTTCTACAACACGGACTGCAAGCTGTTCAAGGGTCTGCCGGAGCAGGGTATTTCCTGGATGAGCCACGGCGACTACATGGCAAAGGTGCCGGAGGGCTTCGAGCTGGTCGCTCACACCGATATGTGCCCGACTGCTGCCATCGCTGACGAGAAGCGCGGCTTCTACGGCGTACAGTATCATCCGGAGGTAAACCACACCGAGAACGGTTCGCTCATGCTGAAGAACTTCCTGTACGAGGTCTGCCATGCAAAGGGCGACTGGACCATGGGCGACTACAAGAACAGCTCCATCAAGGCCATCCGCGAGAAGGTCGGCGACGGCAAGGTTCTGCTGGCGCTGTCCGGCGGCGTTGACTCCTCGGTTGCAGCTGCTCTGCTGGCTGAGGCAGTAGGCAATCAGCTGACCTGCGTATTCGTAGACCACGGTCTGATGCGCAAGAACGAGGGCGATGAGGTCGAGGCTGCATTCTCCAAGTGGGACATCAACCTCATTCGCATGAACGAGGAAGAGGCGTTCCTCGGCGCACTCAAGGGTCTGACTGACCCGGAGGACAAGCGCAAGGCCATCGGTGCACAGTTCATCCGTACGTTTGAGAAGATGGGCAAGCAGATTGGTGAGCAGGTCGGCAAGATCGACTATCTGGCACAGGGCACTATCTATCCGGACGTGATCGAGTCCGGCAAGGACGATGCAGCTGTCATCAAGAGCCACCACAACGTAGGCGGTCTGCCGGATTTCGTGGACTTTAAGGAGATCATCGAGCCGCTGCGTATGCTGTTCAAGGACGAAGTCCGTCAGCTCGGCTTCGAGCTTGGCCTGTCCGAGCAGCTCGTCATGCGCCAGCCGTTCCCGGGCCCGGGCCTCGGCATCCGCATCACCGGCGAGATCACCAAGGAGAAGTGCGACATTCTGCGTGAGGCAGACGCAATCTTCCGCGAGGAGATCGCAAATGCAGGTCTGGACAAGGAGATCAACCAGTATTTTGCAGTTCTGACCAACACCCGCACCGTAGGTGTTATGGGCGACAGCCGCACCTATGATTACGCACTCGCGCTGCGCGGCGTAACCACCAGCGACTTCATGACCGCTGACTGGGCGCGCATTCCGTATGAGGTGCTTGATAAGGCTTCCAGCCGTATCGTAAATGAGGTTGTCGGCGTAAACCGTATTGTGTATGATATTACCAGTAAGCCGCCGGCTACGATTGAATGGGAATAATTTCGCCTTTGAAAAAGTCCAGCAATAGCAAGACTTTTTCGCCATGAGTACCCTCAGTGGCAACAAAATGGCAACATTATTTGAATTATTGCGATAACAAAAAGCGCTATCTGATTTGAAGCCAAGTCAGATAGCGCTTTTTCTTTTTTTCTTTAGTCAGCTTTCAGTCGGTCCTTAAAAGCCTCCACCAGCGCATCGCTGAGCTGCTTCGATGGCGTCTTCACATAACCGGAGTTTTCATCGTATTTCGGGTAGTTATAACGCCATTTGTCGTAGTCCTCCCGGTTGATTTCACCGTTCCGCAGTTTGTCCGCTTGCTGTGCCCAGGAAGTGAGCATTTCGGATAGCTTGGCAGCGTCCTTTCCCTTCCGAGGGTCAACATGCAGTGAAACGCCGGTTTCGCCGGTTTCCACTGTCAGACCGTAGCGATCTTCCAAGGTGAACAACGTGTGCATCAGACCGAGATAGCTGTCAATGTCCGGCACGGACAGCGCCAGCGGCGACACTCCCAGCACCCCGGCAAGGTTCTCCGTCAGCTCTGCCTTGGGCGATCTGCTGCCAGACTCATACTGCGCCATACGGATGTCGGCGGTCTTTTCCGGAAAGCCAACCATCTGTCCCAGATATTTTTGTGTCATTCCTCGTAAGTTCCGGAAAAGCGAATTCTTTCACCGATTGCCATAGTACGATGCTCCTTCTTATGTATTATACCAGGAATATAGCAAATATAGTTAAGATATTTGTGAGACAACCGAATAACCGTTATACGCCACGGTAATGGCGTAACCGCTCGGGCAAATCGGAATGCGGTCAGAAAGTTCTCCGACACGAAACAAGAAAACTATACTCTAATGAAAGGGGTGTTAAGAATGAACGGAACGAACTTTATGCGAGTTGAAGAAGTAGCAGAGGAATTGAATATTTCCAAATCCTACGCCTACAAGATCGTACAGATGTTAAATGCTGAACTGAAGGAGAAAGGGATTTTGACAATCTCCGGACGGGTGAACAGAAAGTATTTTATGGAGCGTACCTGTTATGGTACAGACCGAAAGGAGTAATTCAATTGGCTGTTTACAAGGAATCAAAAAACAATACATGGAGGGTAATCTACCGCTACACAGACTGGACCGGAGAGCGCAAGCAGTCCCAAAAGCGAGGCTTTCAGACGAAACGAGAGGCGCAGGCTTGGGAACGGGAACAGCTTAACAAATTGGGCGCTGACCTTGACATGACTTTTCAGAACTTTGTCGAACGTTACAAGGAAGATCGTCGAAACCGCATCAAAGACAGCACATGGGAGAGCAAGGACCACATTATCCGAACCAAACTGCTGCCATACTTCGGCAAGCTGAAAATGAGCAGCATCACGCCGCAGCAGATTATCCGCTGGCAGAATGAACTGATCAACTATCGCGACAAACATGGAAAGCCCTACTCGCCGGTTTACCTCAAGACCATCCAAAATCAGCTGAGTGCAATCTTCAACCATGCGGTTCGGTATTACAACCTGAAAGAAAACCCCTGTGTAAAAGCAGGCAGCATGGGCAAGAAGAAAAGCCGTGAAATGCTGTTCTGGATCAAAGATGAATACCTGAAATTCATTGATGCTATGATGGACAAGCCGTTGTCCTTTTATGCTTTTGAAATGCTCTACTGGTGCGGTATCCGCGAGGGCGAACTGCTGGCATTAACACCGGCAGACTTTGACTTTGACAAACGCACAGTCACGATCAGCAAGACATTTCAACACACTGGTGGAAAAGACATCGTCACACCGCCCAAAACAGAAAAGAGCAATCGCACTATCACCATGCCGCTCTTTCTGGCAGACGAAATCCAGGAGTATTTGAAGATGCAATATGACATTGGCCTGGATGATCGGTTGTTTCCAATCACGAAAAGCTATCTTTATCGTGAAATGCAGCGCGGCTGCAAAGACACTGGCGTAAAGCGCATTCGCATTCACGACTTGTGTCACAGCCATATCAGCCTGCTGATTGATCAGGGATTTTCGGCAGTTGCGATTGCAGACCGCGTTGGCCATGAAAGCATCGACATCACCTACAACTATGCATACCTGTTTCCGTCCAAGCAGGCAGAAATGGCGGATAAGCTGGATATGGAAAGAGGTGAAATCTGATGTCACTGAAAAACCGCAATGAGCACAACCGCTGGCGAAACAAAACGATAGCGTTTCAAGTATCGCCTGAGGAAAACGAGCAGATCGAACGCTATGTGCAACTCTCCGGGCTGACCAAGCAGGACTATATCACCCGGCGGCTTACCCACAAGGATGTCGTGGTGCAGGGCAATCCAAGAGTGTTCAAGGCACTGCGAAATCAGTTTGCCGCCGTGTTGGATGAGCTGCTGCGTATCGAAGCCGGTGACTGCGCAAACGATGAGCTGCTTGGTCTGATTGAAATGATGACTGACATTATGGGCGGAATGAAAGAGGCTGATACCCATGAATGGAAAAGAAATGACTGCTCCTGTTGTATCTGTTGGCGCAGATACGGAGCAGTCATCCCAAAACCTTACTGATAATAGTTTAACCGATTTTGACCCGAATTTCAAGGGTGGTGACGAAATGCAGAGAGAAATTCTGCGAATGATGGATCCGTCCTACTTGAAAACCGTGTCAATGTCTGAGCTGCTGGACAACGTGTACCAGAGCAAGCCGCCCCTTATGGACGGCCTGCTCTACCGGGGTACTTACCTTTTTGTAGGTGCTCCGAAGCTGGGCAAGAGCTTTCTGATGACCCAGCTTGCGTATCACATCAGCACCGGCACGCCGCTGTGGAACTACCCTGTCCGAAAAGGCACAGTGCTGTACCTTGCCCTTGAGGACGATTACCGCCGCTTGCAGGAGCGTTCCTATCGGATGTTCGGCACGGCAGAAAACGAGAGCCTGTTCTTCTCTGTTTCTGCCGAACAGCTCGGCAGAGGTCTGGATGAACAGCTCACCAATTTTCTACGGGAGCATCCAGACACTTCTCTTATCATTATCGACACGCTTCAGAAGGTGCGTGAAATCGGCGGAGACAATTACAGTTATGCTAACGACTATCAAATCATCACCCGTTTAAAAGCGTTGGCGGATAACTATGGCATCTGCGTGCTCCTTGTCCATCACACCCGAAAGCAGCAGTCAGACGATAAGTTTGATATGATCTCCGGCACCACCGGGCTGTTGGGTGCAGCGGATGGAGCGTTTTTGCTCACCAAGGAAAAGCGTACCGGTAACGCTGCTTGTCTTGATGTGTCCGGCAGAGATCAGCGGCTGCACCTTTTCCGCAACGAGGAAACCCTTGCGTGGGAGCTGGAGCGTGTAGAAACAGAGCTTTGGAAATCGCCACCAGAGCCGCTATTGGAGCAGATTTCGGCTTTCCTTTCTTCGGGTGGTAAGGAGTGGAAAGGAACACCCACAGAGCTTACGGCACTTCTCGGTGTGGATATGAAGCCCCATGCTCTTACAAGGCGGCTGAATGTCAACGCAGGGCGGCTGCTGAATGAGTACGGCATTCGATACGAAAGCAGCCGCAGTCGGAACGAGCGCACTGTAAAGCTTGCAGCGGTGGAGCGGTCGTGACGATATTTCCATGAGTGGGGGCGGTCTCCCAAATACCGTCATCATCGTCACACACCGTCACGGGGTACCGTTTCGGCAGGTAAAGTTTAGGCGGGGTGCAGGGTGCCCTTTTCAAAGGACGGCCCTGCTGGGGCGGCAACCGCAGTTGCCGGGGCAAAGCCCAAACATAGAGCGGCACTCGATGTACCGACTCTACGCCCCCCCTCGGAGAGCGCAACAGCATCTTTTGATGGCCGCAGGCTGTCAAAAGTGCTTTTGCGTTACTCTTGGCAAGAGTAACAGAACCCGTCTACGGAAGGAACTGAAAGGAGTGAAGGAAATGAAACGAACGATCAGCGTTGAAGTCGGCAAAGGCTCCGTCAACCATAACAGTCGCAAATTCAAAGCGGAGAATGTGGACGGTGCGCGCAGCCATCTCAATATCGACTACTGCAACGAACGCATCCGGGATTGTCTATCAAATGCTGTTCGGAGCGGCGCAGGAACGATTCAATGCCAGGCAGAAACGTGCCGACCGGCGCATTCCGAACTACTATGAAAAAATCTGTACCGGGCATCAGGAAAAACCTTTTCATGAGATCATCATTCAAATCGGCAACAAGGACGATATGAGCGCTCTGGGCGAAAATGCAGAACTGGCAAAAACTGTGCTGAACGAATACTATCAGGGCTTTCAGGCGCGAAATCCAAACCTTTATGTTTTCTCCGCACACCTGCACATGGACGAGGCAACGCCTCATCTGCACATTGACTTTGTTCCGTTCATCACCGGCAGCAAGCGCGGACTGGATACCCGTGTATCTCTTAAGCAGGCGCTCGCCGCGCAAGGTTTCAAAGGCGGCACACGAAGCGATACCGAGTGGAATCAGTGGGTGCGCTCCGAAAAAGCTGACCTTGCTGCTAAGATGGAGCGGCACGGTATCGAATGGGAGCAGAAAGGCACCCATGACAAGCATCTTTCTGTGCTCGATTACAAGAAGCAGGAACGCAGCCGTGAGGTGCAGCAGCTTGGCGAGGAGATTGATGAACGCCGATGCGAGGTTCATAATCTTCAGCAGCAGGCAGAGAAATATAAGCAGGCGTTGGAGGATTGCAAATTGACGGAGGATATGCTGGAAACCGCACCGGAGTATCAGCTGCCGGAACCGCCTGCGCTGATGTCCGCTAAGACCTACAAAACAAGATTCGTTGATGCACTGGTGGAGCGGCTCAAGAAACTGGCAAAAACGCTGTTGGCGCGGTATTTCGAGGTTCTGAACGATTATTTCCGAGTCAATGCAAACAACGGAAAGCTGTACCATGAGAACAAAAATCTGCGAGCAGATAACGCATGGCTCAGCCAGAAAAATGACAGGCTGGAAATCGAAAACAGAAACTATTCCCTGCTCCGCAAGCGGCTCGGCAAACAGCAGCTTGACGCATTGGTGGAGCAGGCAAAAGCAGTAAAACGCACCACCCGAAACAAAAACGAAACGAGGTAACGATGATGAAAAAGTACACATTTGATGCGAAAAACAGCCTGTGGTACGAGCAGTGTGGGGAGTATCAGCTCCCCTGCCTGACCGTGCCGAACAGCAAAATGATCGGCAGATGGGGACAGCACCACCGCCGGTATCTCCGTCAGCACAAGTACGGTACTTATACCGCGCTGCTGCTTATGACTGCGGCTCATTTGTGGTGAAAGGAACAGCAGTTGCAGGAAAAAAACAGAATAATCCTTATAACCGCTGCAAATCAACACCCAAAGGAGCGGATTCCTATGAAACCCTATTGGAGAAAATGGGCGGCGCCTACCATCAGGAGGGCGATTATCTTATTCCTAATCTCTCGCTGCCAGATGAACCGGAATACCGGATCGGCAAGTACAGGCGTATGTGCCGCATGAACAGCATCCGCAGCTGCGGCGAAGAAATCGTTTTGATCGAGCTTGTATACGTATGACAGATGCCCGTTATTAGCTGTATAGCCGATAACGGGCATTATCTTTATTCTTTAGGCGGTATGAACTTATACTTGCCTTTTCAAAAGCCGCTGACAGGCTCGATCAAATCCGCATTTTTCAGTTTTGCAATGAGATTCCCTGCGGCAGTAACAGAATCCTTTGTGATAGCAGCGATGTCGAATCGGCCAAACACACCATCAACGCCCATATTCGCAAATACCAATTACATTCCCGAAAACTCTAAGCATTCTCCATCCTCTGGAATTAATACATGTCCATCCTTGCCGTGTTTCCTCAGAAAATCACGGAGTTCAGCGCGGGTGACAGTTGCATGATTGACGGCATCCATATGACTGGCGATGATAGTGGCATTCGGTGCAGCCTCGCATACATTCAAAACATCCTCGGCTCCCATGATGAGACGCCCAAGTCCCATCAGCTCCGCACCGCAGGCATTGAGCACTACCACGTCCGGGCGATACTGTTCCAAAGCCCGTTCAACCCCTTTATAGTACACAGTATCCCCAGCCACATACAAGACAGGCTCCTCAGCCGCTTGAAGAATGATGCCGCAGACCGGTCCGGCCGCTTGGTCAGGTGACTCTCCATGCATAGCTTCCGTGCGAATGAGAACCACGCCGTCGAAGTCAGTCCCTTCATCCTTGAGTACCATGACGGAAGTGTATCCAAATCCTTCAATTTGGGATTTGGTTTCTTCATTTACAGCGAAAACAGGAATACTTTTGTCCAGCATAGCTGCTGTTTCCGGGTCAAAATGGTCGGGATGGATATGGGTGACGATCATGGCATCGATTCCTGCCATGATCTGCTCCACAGAAAAAGGAAGTTCAGTTGTAGGGGATGGAATTTTCGCCTTCTCCGGATCGGGAGAGGGTGCGCTCATACCGGTACCCTTCTTTTGAAACCAGGGGTCTATCAAAAAATGTTTGCCTGCACACTCAATGCGAATGGTGGCGTTACGAATTTGCTGAATCTTCATGTTTAGTCTCCTTTTGAGGGCTTATTATTCGCTGCAGAATTCCAATAAGCTCATGCTTTTTGAGTTCGCTTCCCGGTGTTCTCAGAGCCGCGTACTTCCTCGTGGTAAAAATAATTCACAATGACCGGATGCCCCGGCTCTGCCCGTCCGTAGGGGAGTTCGTTGTCCACAAAGGGACAACCGCATTCTCTCGCAAGGTGCTCCGCCTGTTCTTCCAAACCACGGAAGTAGCTTCTGTCCCTCTTGTTGTAGATAGCGTCGTACAGCGGAACCAAGTCAGGATGTTTTTTACGTATATAGTCAAGGATGTCTTTTTTGAATCCGCCTCGCAGGTTTAGATTTTCCAGCCATACCAGGTCGCACTGATTTCTGACCTGATGGAAGATAGATTCAAAATCCGTGATACCCGGAAAGACAGGGGCAATAAAGCACACGGTGCGGATACCTGCGTCATAAACCTGCTTCATGGCATCCAGCCGCCGCTTGATGCTGACGGCATTGTCCATATCGTTTTTGAAATCCTCGTCCAGCGTATTGATCGACCAGGAAACAGTGACCTTTCCCATCTCTTTCAGAAGGTCGATGTCACGGATTACCAAGTCTGACTTGGTACAGATGAGAATTTCTGCCTCGCTGCCCCGGAGCTGCTCAAGAAGTTTTCGGGTGTTCTGAAACTGAGCCTCCTGGGGCAGATATCCATCGGTCACTGAACCGATGACTACGCGCTGCCCTTTGTATTTTTGCGGATTTTTGATTGCTGGCCAATGTTTCACATCCAGGAATGTACCCCACGGTTCGGTGTGCCCGGTAAATCGCTTCATAAACGAGGCGTAGCAGTATTTGCAGCCATGGGTACAGCCCACATAAGGATTGACGGAATAGCCTCCCACCGGCAGGGTGGATTTTGTCATAATATTTTTGGTTTCTACATCCTGAATCAGAATGCTGCTCTCTTTTACTTCCGCCATGTCTTCTGTTCCTCCAATACCCGGTAAAAAGCCGGGGGAAATTCTTGTACCATTTGTGCCTCTCCCATGATAGGAAGTAGATCTTCCTTCATGAATACAGGGATGCCCAGCGCATGGGCCTGATGTGTCAGGTTCCACACCCATTCCGGTTTCGATACAGCTTTGCCCTTCCTATGTCCGGTCTCAGTCCCAATGACGATCCACTCAATTCCGGTAAGGTCTACCATGCCAACCTCATCAAACATAGGTTCAAAGGTCACATGATAATGTCCGCCATGGATATGCTCCCGCAAAGTCCGGATACGGTTTTTCTCTTTGCTGGAGGTAACAGTTACACCAAACCAAGCATTCTCCAGGGTAGTGGAAAACACAATATCCTCCGGCCGCTTGGTCAAAAACAGATATTGGTGCTGCGGATTCTCGGTCATCTTGGCAAATATCTGTTCCCGCCACTCTGTCTTCCAGTAGGAAAAATCGCTCATGCCGGTGAGCAGAAAATTTTGTGGGCGCTTTTTCTCCATCAGCCGCAGCTTATTTGGAAAAAACTCCGGCTTTTCAAAGTCGTCGATCATGTGAAACCGACGAACATTGTTTCTGGCGTAGCAGTAGCTGCAACCAATAGTACAGCCGATCACCAGATTCATGTTCTGAATACAGTCTTTGATACAAACAGCCACCGCTGACACCTCCTTACCGTTTTATGATTTAGCCTTCTACCGCAGGTGCAACTTTCCCGAAGCCGTTCCAGGCATACAGGCCCTTCTTGTCCTCATCGCCCAGGAACTTGTCCACCTGACAGATGTGCAGGATATGGTCGCCTACCTCCACCGACTGCTGCAAGGTAGCCACCATCGCCAGCCGGGTGTCCGCCGGAATCTGGATGTCGCTGCCCTCCACAGCCATCATCTCGATGTTGTTGGCGACCACCTTGTCGGTCTCGGCACCGGTAGATGCTCCGCAGGCTATTACTGCGCCTGCCAGACTCTCACCGGGAACAGTGACGATGACTTTGCCGGTCTCACGCACACGCTTGCCGGTGTGGGACTGTTTGCCAGTGGCGAAGCCCACCATAGGCGGATTGAAGGAGAGGTAAGACACAAAGCAAATGGGAGCCAGGTTCGTAGAACCATCCTCCTTTTTAGAGCAGATCAGTGTCAGCGGATTGGGGGAGGTCAGAACAGTAGCCTCCATAATGTTCAGTTCTTTCATAAAATTCAGACCTTTCTAAGAAATTTCAGTCGTTGACTGCATGGTCAACCCGTGATATATTTATTATATCTGATAGTAATTTTTGTTCAAGTACGCAAATTATTTATACCTGGTATCAAAAAATATACTGCAAAAGACGAGGAACGATCCAATTATGACTTATGAAGAATTCAAAGAAAAGGTTGGCAGTGTCATTCTAACCGGCGAGGGAAACTGCCCGGTCACGCCGGTGGTTCAAATGCTGCAGGGCAAATGGAAACTCCAAATTCTCTATGAACTGTGCATCAAGTGTCCTATGCGGTTTGGGGAACTGAAAAAGATGCTAAAGCCAATTACAAATACGGCGCTGACAAATGCCCTCAAAGAGTTGGAAGCCGATGATTTGATACAACGAATCCAGTACAACGAGATGCCCTTGCGAGTAGAATACTCTCTAACACTGAAAGGGCAAGATTTACTGCCGGTATTTTATTCCATTATGCGGTGGGGAATAAAATATATCCCTTGAATTTCTCAAACAAATGATTTCAAAAAATTACTGGTGTAATTTACCCTTGACAAATCTCGTCTCAGTGTGTAATTTTTAGAGATATGGGTATTTCGTGATGGTCTACCCATATCTCTCGTTCTTGTGGGATTATCTTGCCCACCTGTGTATTCTCTGCTATTATAATATATACGATATGATTTTGAAAACGGAGAATCGCAATGCCTGTTTCCTATGATAAGCTCAGGAAACTCTTGATAGATAAGAAAATGAAACGTACAGAGTTAAAAGATGCCGCCGGTATCAGCTTCAATGTGCTGGCAACGCTATGGCAACAAAAAATCGGATAGCCAATACGCATCCGATAATTCAAGTAATGTAAATAGCCTCTGCTAAATCACCAAATCAAACTTGTTTAAGATGCTTGTGCAGAGGGCGAGTGGGAATAATTTCGGAACCCTCCGAAACCCGCATAAATACAGGCTTTTTTGCCTGTTACTTTGCCTGTTGATACTGATTTGATACTAAGTTAGTCTGAACAGTATCGCTGAGAATAATTGCAAAGGACAAGTAAAACCGCCCTGCTGAACGACAAAATTCAGCAGGGCGGTTTTTGCTTGTCTTTATTTATTTTTGCGCCACTTAATAGTCGGTGTGACCTTGCCCAGATCGTCGCAGGTGTCCGGCCAATTCAGTTTCCACTCAAAGTATTCTTCTCGTGTGATTTCTCCTGCCCGGTATTCCTGCTGACGCACCAGCCATTCTCGCATGAAACTATCAACTATGCAATCAAAATAAAACCACCCCAAGTCTCGGGCAGCGGAAGGCTGTCCGGGACTTTCTCTATACGGTATTTTTAACCGAAAATTTGCTGATTCGGTCGATGAATTGCGAATTTTGACGAATCGGGTTAAAACGTTGCACAAAAAACGCTGAAAAGGTTGACAAACGCGGAAAATATCGCTACTATATATGTGCAGACAACGGAAAAGCAGGTGTCTGTCAACACTCCATTTTCTGATGAATCCGTTCCGTGAAGAAGCAGCCGGAACGGATTTTTATTTGTTTACAAGCGCATAATCGCGCATACCCGGTATCGCACCGCCGGAGACTTCCCATAGATACAGACTGGCCACGCTGCAGTACGGACTGAATCGCCGATGATATTTCTCAAACAGTTTGCGGTCAATTTTGCGGTGGTGATATACCATGCGCAGTCCGCGCTGGATCGCCAGATCATCGTAGCTGAACACGTTCGGCCGCTGCAGGCAGAACAGCAGGATCATCTCGGCAGTCCATACGCCGATACCCTTAAGCGAACTGAGTGCGCGGATTGCATCCGCGTCGCTCATGTACTTCACGCTTTCCAGATTGAAAGCGCCGCTGCGTATCTTTTCGGCAAAATCCGTGATGTATTCCGCCTTGCGGAAGGTCATGCCGAGCGACTGCAGCAGGGGAACACCGGCTGCGGCGATGCTGTCGGCGGTTACCGTGCCGAGCGCGTCCTGCATGCGCTGCCAGATGGTCGCCTGTGCTTTTGTGGAAATCTGCTGCCCGATGATATGGTGCACAACCGAGGAAAACAGGTCGGTGTCCACTGTTCGGTTAATATGGCCGAGCCGGTCGATGACAGCGGCAAGTCTGCTGTCTTTGGCCTTGAGATAATCGGTTTCGGTCTGTCCGTACGCGAAATACATGGCTGTCACTTCCTTATGCAGACAGTATAACAGAAAGCGGTTTGCAAAGCTAACAGGAGAGGATAAAACCTGGCAGTTCCGCCTAAATTTTCGGCAGCACTACCAATTTTTACTTTGCGTTTTCAGTGATACTGCCAGATACTCTGTGCTTGACATTAACCAATCCGTTGCGTTATAATTCTTATGCAAAGTTTATTAGCCGAATCGGGGGCGTAGCTCAGCTGGGAGAGCGTTTGACTGGCAGTCAAGAGGTCATGGGTTCGATCCCCACCGTCTCCACCATACAAAACAGGGACAAGAGATTTTACCTCTTGTCCCTGTTTTGTTCTATCTTACCCGGAAATACCAAACAGCTGTCTGCCGTTTTCGGTTGTAATCCGTTCAACCTCTGCGGCACTTATGCCCTTGATCTCCGCGATAGTCTTAGCCATGCGATGCACATACAGCGAGGAATTACGGCGGCCGCGAAACGGCTCGGGTGCCATGTAGGGCGAATCGGTCTCGATCATCAGTCGCTCAATCGGCACTTCGCGAATGACTTCCTTCGCCTTTTTGGCATTTTTGAATGTGATAACACCGGTAAACGACAGATAATAGCCGAGTTTCAGCAGTTCGCGTGCCATTTCGACGTGACCGGCATAGCAGTGGTACACGCCGATCACATCCGGATACCGCCGGGTGATCTCCATGCTGTCGGCGTGCGCATCGCGGTCATGCACGATGACAGGGAGGTGCAGTGCACGCGCCAGCTCCATTTGGCGGGCAAATACAACCTGCTGCCGCGCACGCGCACGCTCGTCTTTTTCCCAGTAATAGTCAAGACCAATTTCGCCGATGGCGCGAACCTTGCTTTCGTTCTGTGCCAGTGCGCGGATGGTCTCCAGATCAGCCTCCCAGCCGTCCTCGATGTTCTCCGGGTGAATACCGACCGCCGCATATACAAATGGATATTTATTCGCGTAGCTGACCGCTTTGCGCGAGCTTTCCACATCACAGCCGGGATTGAGAATCAGGCCGACATTGTTCTCGGGCATGGAAGCCAGCAGCGTATCGCGGTCCTCGTCGAACCGTTCATCGTCATAGTGTGCATGTGTATCAAAAAGCATAATAAACCTTCCTCAAATCCAGCCGAAATGCCTGCAGGCGTTCCAAAGTCCGTCCTTATCCACGTCGGTTGTGATGTAATCCGCTTTCTCCTTGAGCGCGGCGCGCGCATTGCCCATCGCAATAGACAGCCATCCCTGACCGAACATGCAGATGTCGTTCATGCCGTCGCCAAACACCACAATATCCTCATCCGGAATGGATAAAAGCTGCTGAAAATAGCGAATACCTCGCTGTTTTTCCTTCGGCTCAACAAAAATCACATGGGGATTGTACCGCACAAGCGGCAGACCGCCCGCGTCAATATGATTCTCCTCATCAGGCGTGCAGACGTAGTAAACCTTGTACAGATGCTCCAGCCTGTGATAATCAAAATGCGGGTCCCACAGAACAGGGAAGTAGTTCTCCGGTGCATACAGAAGATAATTTTTATCCGTTGTTACGCATAGTTTCTCATTCTCCGGCGACACCGCCCACGGAATACCGGCCTGCTCGAGCCGCTCGATCAGCGCAATGCAGTCGGCCGCCGGCAGCGACTCCATCTCGACAATTTCGCCGTTGTGCGTTACGCTCCAGCCGCCGTCCGCTACAATGTCCGTGAAGCCGTAGCGCGCGGCAACGGCTGCTGCAGATGCCTGCAGCCGTCCGGTCGCAATGGCGGTAAAGTGGCCGTTCGCACGAAGCTGCGCCAGTGCCTTTACTGCGCTTTCCGGCATCATGGTGGTGAGACCGGTAGAAAGCGTGCCGTCAATATCAAAAAAGAAGTATTTTTTGTGCATGTAAAACCCTCAATAACAGAGCGAAGAGTGGAGAGCCATAAGAGAGTGGAGAGTGGAGAGCCATAAGAGAGTGGAGAGTGGAGATTGGAGAGTGAAGAGAACGTAAATCTTCGCTCCCAACTCTCCACTCTTCACTCCTCACTCTCCACTCTGTTAAAACCTCTCCACTCTTATTACAGTATCATGCAGAGCGTGCCTGCCGCAATCAGAATGCCGCCGATCACGCCCTTGAGCGTCACGGTCTCGTGCAGGACAACAAACGCCAGAATCATCGTGATAACAACGCTCAGCTTGTCGATCGGAGCCACACGGCTGGCCTCGCCCATCTGCAGGGCCTTGTAGTAAAACAGCCACGAACCACCGGTCGCCAGTCCGGACAGGGTAAGGAATACCCAGCTTTTGGCGCCGATTGCGCTTACGCCGCCCTGTTTTCCCAGCAGGAAGACCATGCCCCATGCCATCACGAGCACCACAGCGGTTCGGATAGCAGTAGCAAGCGTGCTGTCCACGTTTTCCACGCCGATTTTGGCTAAAATCGTTGTCAGTGCGGCAAATACCGCAGAGAGCAGCGCATAAATGATCCACATTGCATTTCGCCCTCTTGTCATAATTTTCGCTTCCTAAATTGTTGATTGTAGTGTGTGCGAAATTATACATGGGATAACATATCTGTTAACCCATTCGTAGGGCGGGCTGCCCTCAGCCCGCCGTTGCAACCGAGTGTTCCCGTTTATGTGCGGCGGGGTGAGGGCACCCCGCCCTGCGGAATCCGTTGTAAAGTGTGTTTATTTTAGCACAGTTTAGCGCCAGCCGGAATGCTGTCGTCCAGCATGAGCAGGTTGAGCTTTTCGTCCTTTTCGGCGGAAAGCAGCATGCCGTTGGACTCCTGACCCATCATCTTGCGCGGCGGCAGGTTGGTAACGGCGACGACCGTCTTGCCGACCAGCTCCTCCGGCTTGTAATACTTGGCAATACCGGACAGAATCTGACGCGGCGTGCCCGAGCCGTCATCCAGCTGGAACTTGAGCAGCTTATTGCTCTTCTTGACGTTCTCGCATGCGAGCACCTTGCAGACCGTCATATCGACCTTGCAGAAATCGTCAAACGGGATATCCGGCAGGAACTCAACTGCAGGCTTCTGCTCTGCCTCGGCAGCCTTCTTTTCCTCCTCGATCTCAGCGAGCTTCTTCGGAATGTCGATGCGCTCGAACAGGATGGAGGCTTCGCCGACCGGCTGACCCGGCTGCATGCCATCAAACGAGGTCAGGCTCTCAACGCCCTTGTTTTCAACACCCAGCTGTGCGAAAATCTTGTCGGCGGTGTCCGGCAGATACGGCTTCAGCTCAACAGCGGCAAAGCGGATCGCTTCGAGCAGGTTGTACAGCACCGTGCCCAGACGCGCCTGCTTGCTCTCGTCCTTGGCGAGCGCCCACGGCATGGTCTCGTCGATATACTTGTTGGAGCGGCGCAGCAGTGCGAATACCTCGTCGATGGCGTCTGCAACGTGCAGGGTGTCCATCTTCTTCTCAACAGCTGCCGGAAGACCGAGTGCGACTGCCTTCAGCTCGTCATCAAGTGCTTCCGGTGCGGTCGGCGCCGGAACAATGCCGCCGAAATACTTCTTGGTCATGGCAATCGTGCGGTTGACCAGATTGCCGAGCACATTTGCCAGATCAGAGTTAATGCGCTCGCAGATCAGCTCGTAGGAGAGCACACCGTCATTTGCGAACGGCATCTCGTGCAGAACGTAGTAGCGAACGGCATCCACACCAAACAGGCGAACCAGATCGTCTGCATAGATAACGTTGCCGAGCGACTTGGACATCTTGCCGTCGCCGACCAGCAGCCACGGATGACCGAATACCTGCTTGGGCAGCGGCTCGCCAAGAGCCATCAGGAAGATCGGCCAGTAGATGGTGTGGAAGCGGATGATATCCTTGCCGATCAGGTGCACATCAGCCGGCCAGAACTTCTTGTAGTGCTCATCGTGGTTGCCGTCCGGATCGTAGCCGCAGAAGGTGATATAGTTGGTAAGTGCGTCCAGCCAAACATAAACAACATGGCCCGGGTCAAAGTCTACCGGAATGCCCCAGCTGAACGAGGTACGGGAAACGCACAGGTCCTGCAGGCCCGGCTTGAGGAAGTTGTTTACCATCTCGTTCTTGCGGCTCTCCGGCTGGATGAACTCGGGGTGCTCCTCGATGTGCTTCATCAGGCGGTCGGCGTACTTGCTCATGCGGAAGAAGTATGCCTCCTCCTCGGCGTCTACGCACGGGCGGCCGCAGTCCGGGCAGCAGCCGTCCTTCAGCTGGCTCTCGGTCCAGAAGGACTCACACGGCTTGCAGTATTTGCCCTTGTACGCGCCCTTGTAAATATCGCCCTGATCATACAGCTTTTTGAAGATCTTCTGCACCTTTTTCTCGTGCATCGGGTCGGTGGTGCGGATGAACTTGTCATAGGTGGTGTTCATCAGATCCCAGATGGTCTTAACCTCACCGGCAATCTTGTCAACGTGCTGCTGCGGCGTGATGCCGGCTGCCTCGGCCTTCTCCTGAATCTTCTGACCATGCTCGTCCGTGCCGGTCTGGAAGTAAACGTCGTAACCGGTCATGCGCTTGTAGCGTGCGATAGCGTCGGCCAGCACGATCTCGTAGGTGTTGCCGATGTGCGGCTTCGCCGAGGTATAGGCGATCGCCGTTGAGATATAATAGGGTTTCTTGTCCATTCGTGTATTCTCTCCTTACATATATAAATATGTTTTATGCGTGACAGCAGGGAACAGGGAACAAAAAATCCTCCGTTCCTGCAATGGCCTGTATTTTGCCACTGCAAGGACGGAGGACAAACCTTCCGTGTTACCACCTTGCTTTACGCCTTCCTCGCGGAAGGACGCCTCAGCGGGTAGGATGCTACCCATCGTCCTCGATAACGGCAGGACTTTGCCGCCGCAGCCTTGCATACTATTACAAAGTAAGTTCGGTGCGAAGCTCCAAGACCATGTTCGGCAGTGCCCTCCGCGTTCCGCTTTCACCGCCCGGAACTCGCTTTGACGTACTTCACTGCGTACTCTTCTCTTCACTGCTTTTAACAGATGTGCTCAGGAAAACAGCGTTTTCCTGTATACAATGTTATTTTACTATATTGGAGAAGGTTTGTCAAATCTGTTTGCGGTGCAGTATGCCCGGCACTGCCTTAAAAAAAGTCTTGACAACAGCGGCTCAGAGGTCTAATATAAAAACATATTGATAAAGGTGATGAACGGGTAAAGTAATTGTCACCCCTGTCCGCAGAGAGCTGCCGGTTGGTGTAAGGCAGCGTCAGGAAGCAGTGAAACTCGCCCGGGAGCTGTCCGCTGAAAGTCCTTCGGACCGGTAGGAGGGAACGGATACCCACCGTTACAGGGGAGCGCATTGTCAGATGTGCATAGAGGGGTCGCACCATATTGCGGCAACAAGAGTGGTACCGCGGAGCTTTCGCTTCGTCTCTTAATGATTGGATTAAGGGACGGAGCTTTTTTTGTCCCTGTAAACCCGGTAAAATTCTGAATAGGAGAGGACAAGATACCATGGGAAGAACAGTTAAGATTTTTGATACGACGCTGCGTGACGGTGAGCAGTCTCCCGGCTGCAGCATGAACCTGAATGAGAAGATCGAGGTTGCAAAGCAGCTCGAAGCCCTCAAGGTAGATATCATTGAAGCAGGCTTTGCCGCTGCTTCGCCCGGTGATGCTGCTGCCATCGCAGCAATCGCTGATACCGTGCGCGGCGCTACCATCTGCTCGCTGGCACGCTGCCGTGAGCAGGACATCGAGGCGGCATGGAACTCCATCCGCCGTGCAGAGTCTGCCCGCATTCACACCTTCCTGGCAACCAGCCCGGTACACATGGAGTACAAGCTGAAGATGACACCGGAGCAGGTGCTCGAGTCCGTAGCGCACAACGTAGCCTTCGCTAAGAAGTTCTGTTCGGACATCGAGTTCTCCGCCGAGGACGCAACCCGCTCCGACCTCGACTTCCTGTGCCGCGTCGTTGAAACCGCCATCAAGGCCGGTGCTACTACCATCAACATTCCGGATACCGTCGGCTACATGATCCCGCAGGAGTACGCATCCCGCATCAAATATCTGCGTGAGCACACCGAGGGCATCGAGAACGTAATCCTGTCCTGCCACATGCACAACGACCTCGGCATGGCAGTTGCAAACTCTCTGGCAGGCGTTGAGGCCGGTATTGACCAGATCGAGTGCACCATCAACGGCATCGGCGAGCGCGCAGGCAACGCCTCCATGGAAGAGTGCGTTATGGCGCTCAAGACCCGTGCCGACCACTTCGGCATCGGCTGCAACATCGAGACCACCCAGATCTACCGCGCAAGCCGCATGATCCAGACCATTACCGGCGTTGCTGTTGCACCGACCAAGCCGATCGTCGGCGCGAATGCGTTCGCACACGAGGCGGGCATCCACCAGCACGGCGTGATGGCCAACAAGGAAACCTACGAGATCATGACTCCGGAATCCGTCGGCATCCCGAAGAACGCTATCGTGCTCGGCAAGCATTCCGGCCGCCATGCGTTCGAGGAGCGCCTGCATGAGCTGGGCTACACGCTCGATCACGAGAAGCTCGAGAAGGCATTCGAGAAGTTCAAGGTTCTGGCTGACAAGAAGAAGGTCATCAAGGACCGCGACCTCGAGGGTCTGATCGGCGCTGTTCCGGTTTCCGGCGAGGAGCGCTACACGCTCGACCGCTTTGTCATCAACTCTGGCAACACCATTACCTCTACCGCTGTTATCCGCGTCAAGAAGGGTGACGAGATGTTTGAGCGCGCTGCCGCTTCCGACGGCCCGATCAACGCATCGTTCCATGCAATCGACAAGATCATCGGCAAGGAAATCGTTCTGGAGGACTACTCGCTGCGCGCACTGACCGACGGCGAGGACGCACAGAGCGAGGCTATTGTCAAGATCCGCGTAGACGGCAGCAACGAGGTTGTTACCGGCCGCGGCGTATCGGTTGACGTTATGGAGGCGTCCATCAAGGCGTACATCAACGGCATTAACAAGTATTTTAACGACTAATTCAGCAGGAGGAACGCTGTTATGGGTATGACAATGACGCAGAAGATCCTCGCAAAGCATGCGGGTCTGGAAAGCGTAACGGCAGGTCAGCTGATCGAGGCAAACGTAGATCTCACGCTGGCAAACGATATCACCGGTCCGGTTGCCATTCGAGAGATGGAGAAGGCGGGCTTCGATAAGGTGTTCGACAACACGAAGATCGCGCTGGTAATGGACCACTTTGCACCGAACAAGGATATTAAGTCCGCAGAGCAGTGCCTCGAGTGCCGCGAGTTCTCCAAGAAGTACAACATCGTAAACTTCTTCGACGTTGGCGCAATGGGTATCGAGCACGCGCTGCTGCCGGAAAAAGGTCTGACCGCTCCCGGTGAGCTTATCATCGGCGCGGACAGCCACACCTGTACCTACGGTGCACTGGGCGCATTCTCGACCGGCGTCGGTTCTACCGATCTCGCCGCAGGCATGGCGACCGGCAAGGCATGGTTCAAGGTGCCGAGCGCGATCAAGTTCGTGCTCACCGGCAAGCTGAGCCCGTGGGTATCCGGCAAGGACGTCATCCTGCACATCATCGGCAAGATCGGCGTGGACGGCGCGCTGTACAAGTCGATGGAGTTCGTTGGCGAGGGTGCACACGCGCTGTCCATGGATGACCGCTTCACCATCTGCAACATGGCCATCGAGGCCGGTGCGAAGAACGGCATCTTCCCGGTGGATGACAAGACGATGGACTACATCAAGGGCCGCGTAAACCGCGACGTTACCGTATTCGAGGCCGACGCTGACGCAGAGTACGAGCAGACCATCGAGATCGACCTGTCCGCACTCCGTCCGACCATCGCGTGCCCGCACCTGCCGGAGAACACCAAGACCATTGACGACCTCGGCCATATTGAGGTTCAGCAGTCGGTCATCGGTTCCTGCACCAACGGTCGCATCGACGATATGCGCGTTGCAGCCGAAATCCTCAAGGGCCGCAAAGTAAATCCGAATGTGCGTACCATCATCATCCCCGCAACACAGGAAGTTTACCTGCAGTGCATCGAGGAGGGTCTGACCAAGATCTTCATTCAGGCTGGCGCTATCGTTTCCACGCCGACCTGCGGCCCGTGCCTCGGCGGCCATATGGGTATCCTGGCGCACGGCGAGAAGGCGGTTTCCACCACCAACCGCAACTTTGTCGGCCGTATGGGTCATATCACCTCGGAAATTTATCTGGCAAGCCCGGCCATCGCTGCCGCAAGTGCGGTAGCAGGCTATATCTGCGCACCGGACGACCTGAAGTAAGGGAGGAAACACATACCATGAACGCAAAAGGCAAGGTTTTCAAGTACGGCGACAATGTCGATACCGACGTTATCATCCCCGCACGTTATCTGAATATCGCAGACCCGAAGGAGCTGTCCACCCACGCAATGGAGGATATCGACGCGGATTTTGTAAAGAATATGCATCCCGGCGACATCGTTGTTGCGACCCGCAACTTCGGCTGCGGCTCCTCCCGTGAGCACGCACCGCTTGTTCTCCGCGAGAACGGCGTTTCCTGCGTTATCGCGTCCTCGTTCGCGCGTATCTTCTACCGCAACGCCATCAACATCGGTCTGCCGATCCTCGAGTGCGAGGCAGCGGCGAACGGCATCGACGCAGGCGACGAGGTAGAAGTAGACTTCGACACCGGCGTGATCACCGACGTTACCAAGGGCGAGAGCTGGCAGGCAGCTGCATTCCCGCCGTTTATCCAGAACATCATCAAGGCAGGCGGCCTGCTCAAGTCGCTCAAGGAGAGAGAGGCGTAAATCCCATGGAATACAATATTGCTGTTGTCAAGGGTGATGGCATCGGCCCGGAAATCGTATCCGAGGCTATGCTCGTGCTCGATAAGGTCGGCGAGAAGTTCGGCCACAAGTTTGGTTTTCAGGAGGTCCTCGCAGGCGGCTGCTCGATCGACAAGAACGGCATCCCGCTGACCGATGAAACCATCGAGATCTGCAAGAACGCGGATTCCGTTCTGCTCGGCGCGGTAGGCGGCCCGAAGTGGGATGATGTGCCGAGTGCAAAGCGTCCGGAGAAGGCGCTGCTCGGTCTGCGCGCCGCACTGGGTCTGTTCGTCAACCTGCGCCCAGCGCAGATGCACAAGGCACTTGCGGATGCGTGCCCGATCAAGCCTGAGATTATTGGTGACGGCTTCGACATTCTCGTTTGCCGTGAGCTGACCGGCGACGTTTACTTCGGCAAGCACTACCGTCGCGAGAGCGACAAGGGCTGGGGCGAGACCGGCGCGGACGACATGAACTACTCGGTTTATGAGGTAGAGCGCATCGGCCGCCGTGCCTTTGAAATGGCGATGAAGCGCAATAAAAAGGTCTGCTCGGTAGACAAGGCAAACGTGCTCGAAACCAGCCGCGTATGGCGCGAAACCATGCACCGCATCAAGGACGAGTACCCGGAGGTCGAGTACACCGATATGTACGTTGACAACTGCGCGATGCAGCTCGTCCGCAATCCGGGTCAGTTCGACGTTATCGTAACCGGCAACCTGTTCGGCGATATTCTGTCCGATGAGGCCTCCATGATCACCGGCTCCATCGGTATGCTGCCGTCCGCCTCGATGAACGAGAGCGGCAAGGGTATGTACGAGCCCATCCACGGCTCTGCGCCGGACATCGCGGGCAAGGGCATCGCGAACCCGATCGCGACCATCCTGTCGTGCGCGATGATGCTGCGCTACTCCTTCGGTCTGAAGGACGAGGCAGACGCCATCGAAACCGCTGTTGAGAATGTCCTCAACGCAGGCCACCGCACCGCGGACATCGCCGCAAAGGGTGAGAAGGTACTGTCCACCTCCGAGATGGGCGCACTGATCCGCGAACAGCTTTAAGATCAGGAATGAGTAATCCGTAATTACTCCGTGAATTTTTCCTATCAAGAAACCCGGTTGCGATTAGGCTGCAACCGGGTTTTTCGATAGTCTTGCGGCTTCGGTTTTTCGAAGCCGTTTTTGTTATATGGAGAAATCAGCTTTACGCGTTCTCGCTGTTTCTCTCGCTCTTGGCATAGCTCTTGAACGAGTGGATAACGATCGTCAGACCGAGCACGATCAGCAGTACCGCAAGGATAAGCTGCAGACCGTTTGCGATGAATACCGCGCCCCAAGTGGTCTCACCGGCCGGAATAGCCGTTGAGGCGGCAGCAGAGATCGCCTTTACCATAGCGAGGAAACGCTGCACCAGCGCGGTGAAGGTAACACACAGCATGATGATCAGCGGCGGGAAGATCATCTTGTTGCTGCGGCCGGTAACCTTGAGGAATACGCAGAGCGTGATGAGCACCAGAGCGCTCAGCAGCTGGTTGGCAGAACCGAACAGCGGCCAGATATTGGCGTAGCCGATCTTGGTGAGCAGGAAACCAAATGCCAGCGTGATAACCGTGGAGAAATATACGTTGCAGAACAGCTTGCGCCAGCCCTCGGCATGCTCCATGTCATCGACGGAGAACAGCTCCTGAAAGCTCATGCGGCCGATACGCGCAACCGCGTCCAGACTGGTCAGCGCCAGTGCGGAAACACACATGGTCATAAATGCAGTGGCAACATAAACCGGAACGCCGAACATCTCGAAGAAGCCTGCGACACCGCTGCTGAATACCTGGAACGGCGTGCCCGCTGCCGGCGTACCGTCAGCTGCTGCAGCAGCACCGGCAACGCACAGTGCCAGAACAGCCAGCAGGCTTTCCAGCACCATTGCGCCATAGCCAACCTTGGGCATGTCCTTTTCGTTCTCGATGGTCTTGGAGGACGTACCCGAGGAAACCAGGCTGTGGAAACCGGAAACCGCACCGCATGCAACGGTTACAAACAGGATCGGGAACATCGTACCGAGCTTCTCATTGGTAAAACCGGTGAATACCGGCAGGTTCATAGTCGGATGTGCAACAACCAGACCGACAACTGCGCCTGCGATCATGCAGATGAACATGAAGGTGGTCATGTAGTCGCGCGGCTGCTTGAGCAGCCACATCGGAAGGACAGCGGCGAAGAAGATATAAACGAAGGTGATATAGCTCCATGCTGCCTTGCCGAAGATAAGCGGGCAGTTCATGCCGATTGCAAAGGAGGCAACGATGCACACAATGCCGACAACGGCTTCCTTCCAGCCGGTCAGGTTAAACTTTTTCTGGATAAGGCCGAGCACAACCGCGAATACCATAAACATGATGGAGATCATGCCTGCCGCACCGTTGGTGGTTGCGGCAGCAGCCAGCTCGGTAACGCCTGCGTCAGTGACAGTGTAGGCGTTGAATGTGCCCGCAACCATATCTGCGAATGCCGCAACAACGATGCAGCAGAAGATCCACGAGAAAATCAGGAACAGCTTGCGGCCGGTTTTGCCGATGTACTTCTCAATCAGCATACCCATCGACTTGCCCTTGTTCTTAACCGAAGCGTACAGTGCGCCGAAGTCGGCTACCGCGCCGAAGAATACGCCGCCGATCAGCACCCACAGCAGTACCGGCAGCCAGCCGAACGCCGCAGCCTGAATTGCGCCGGTTACAGGGCCTGCGCCCGCGATGGAGGAGAACTGGTGACTGAATACCGTCCAGCCGTTGGTCGGTACAAAGTCCTTGCCGTCATTAAATTCAACGGCAGGCGTCTTGGCTTTCGGGTCGATACCCCATTTGTTCGCCAGCCAGCGTCCGTAGAAAACGTACGCGCCGAACAGAACAACAGCCGCGATCAGCACAATTACAAGTGTGTTCATGTTTTTTCGTCTCTTTCTTGAAATGATTTGCGATTCCGCAGCCAAAGGTACGCAAAAAAGCCTTCGTCCATGCAGGAGGATCACGAAGATGATCCTGCAAAGACGAAGGCATATACATTATTGCTGTATTTACTTCCGCGTTACCACTTTGCTTGCCGACAGTACGCTGCCGACCTCTCATTGCCGCCCGGTACCGCATTCTTCCGGAGGGCTTTTCCTGTTAACGGTGGATATCCGGCCTCGACTACTCGGCATTGCCTTTGATCGAAGCTGCTCGCAGGGGATAGCGAACCCGTGCCTTGCTGCCGTCTTGCACGACCGACGGCTTTCTGTGAGCGGTGATACGGATACGTCATGTCCTGTTCAAAGCATTTGGCTGCTGAACAATTCGTATAATAGACCTCTTTTTGCCGTTTGTCAACCGGACAGGAGACGAAAAATGCAATTTGGGCAACACCTGCAAATCCGGCAGTATTGATAAATAAAAATTTGTTTATTTTTTAACGGCGTATCAGATACAGCAAGATTCTATACTTGACAAATGCATTTTACACGGCTTATACTGATATTATATAAAAGACAAGCAAGGGTGCTGTGATGAGCGGCTGAGAGGGCGAGAAACCCAACCTTTTGAACCTGTTGGTTAATGCCATTGTAGGGAAGCTGTCGCATTGCTGGGATTGAGTGCTTCGGTTTTGCCGCAGGGTGAAAACGAGGCGTTTTTTATTTTCCCGGCAGCGATGATAAAATTGGAGGGAACAGGAATGAAAACAGTGCTTACCATTGCCGGTTCGGACTGCTCCGGTGGTGCAGGTGTACAGGCCGATCTGAAAACCATGGCGGCACACGGCGTGTTCGGCATGAGCGTTATCGTATCAGTCGTAGCGGAAAACACCGCACGCGTGATCGACATTCAGGACATCAGTCCCCGGATGATCGAGGAGCAGATTGACGCGGTGTTTGAAGACATCGTGCCGGATGCGGTTAAAATCGGCATGCTGTCCTCGCCGGAGTGCATGAAGGCGGTAGCCGGCAAGCTGGCACAGTACAAGCCGGCGCACATCGTGATTGATCCGGTGATGTTCGCCAAAAACGGTGATCCACTGATGGATCCGGCGTCTGTCGGCACACTTATTGAGACCGTGCTGCCGTTTGCTGAGGTGCTGACTCCGAACGTACCGGAGGCGCAGTATCTGGCAGATATGGAAATCCGCACGCCCGAGGACATGGAGGAGGCAGCACGCCGCATCTATGCCAAGGGCTGCAGGAACGTGCTCGTCAAGGGTGGCAAGAACATCGCAGGTGCGGTGGATGTACTATTTGACGGCGAGACCTGTCACCGCATTGAGATTGAGCAGATCAACACCACCAGCACGCACGGCACGGGCTGCACACTGTCCTCTGCGATCGCATCCAATCTGGCGCTTGGCCACAGCGTGCCCGAGGCGGTAAAGCTGTCTAAAGAGTACGTCACCGACGCTATCCGTCATGCACCCGGTCTGGGGCATGGCTGCGGTCCGCTTAATCATTTTTGCCGTATTTTTTCGGAGGAGTGAAAGACAATGAAAAAGAATTCTATCCGTAAACTGACCATTGCAGGCGTTCTCGTCGCAGTTGCAGTCGTTGGCAGCCTGTTTTCCATACCGGTGCTTGGCGCAAAGTGCTCGCCGGTGCAGCATATGGTAAATGTGCTCGGCGCCGTTCTGCTGGGCCCGTGGTACGCGCTCGGCATGGGCTTTGCAGCAGCACTGATTCGCAATGTGCTCGGCTTGGGAAGTCTGCTGGCATTCCCCGGCTCGATGATTGGTGCGCTGCTGTGCGGTCTGGCCTACAAGGCCTGCCCGAAGCTGCCGGTCGCTTACGTTGGTGAGGTATTCGGCACCGGCATTCTCGGCGGTCTGGCTTCCTACCCGATTGCCGCATTCGTGATGGGCAATACCAAGGCAGCTCTGTTCACCTTTGTGCCGTCCTTCCTCGTGTCCACTGCGGTAGGTGCGGCGATTTCGGTTCTGGTGCTGAGCGCCCTCAAGCGCACGCATGTTCTCAGCGCACTGGAAGGTGCTAAGCGTTGATCGACACTATTAAAGCCGTTCTCGAAAACACGCAGAACCGCACACCGATGGTGCATTCCATCACTAATAATGTTACCATCAACGACTGCGCGAATATCATCCTTGCGGCAGGCGGCACGGCCATTATGGCGCAGGATGAGCGTGAGGTCGAGGAGATTACCTCGCACGCACAGGCGCTTGTAATCAACATGGGCGCTGTCCGTGCACAGGAGGCCATGCTGCGTGCAGCCAAGATTGCAAAGCGCAACGGCCGTCCGGTCGTGCTCGATCCGGTAGCCGCCGGTGCCAGCACGCTCCGGCGTGAAATGTGTTCCCGCCTGTTGAGCGAAAATCTTGTTTCGGTCATTCGCGGCAATGCATCCGAGGTACGGGCGCTCGCCGCAGGAGCCGAGCAGGAGACCGGCGTGGAAGCCAGTGCGCTCGACAGCGTGACCGAGGACAATTTACAGGAATCCGCAGCGTGGCTGCGGTCATTCAGCCGCCGGACCGGAGCTGTCGTCATGCTCACCGGCGCGATGGATGTAATTACCGATGGAACCCGTACCGCAGTGGTACGCGGCGGCAGTGCGTATCTGCGGCGGATCACCGGCGCAGGCTGTATGCTCACCTCACTGACCGGCGTGTACTGCGGTGCGAATCCAGATATATTGTTAGAAGCCGCAGTCACGGCATCGGAGGTGATGAAGCATTGCGGAGAAACAGCCGAGGCGCGTGTGCGTAAAGAGATGGAGGGCACCGCTTCCTTTCGTACGCGCCTGATCGACGCAGTAAGTCTGCTGAATGCGGACGAACTGACGCCGAACCTCTGTTTGCAGATTCTGTAAGCAGAAAAATGCTGCCGGCAGAATTTTGCCGTCAGTCTTAGGAAAATCATCAACATACTTTCATTGGGGGTACCACCTTGAACAACAAAACCACCGAAAGACTGCTTGCCGCAACGCAGGACATCTGGGAAGGCTATCTGAACCATCCGTTTGTCCACGGTATTGCCGACGGCAGCCTCGACATTCAAAAATTTCGTTTTTATCTTCTGCAGGATTATGTTTACCTGTTTGATTACGCAAAGGTGTTCGCGCAGGGCGTTGTCAAGTCCCGCGATCCCGAGATCATGCGTGTGTTCGCAACCTCGGTGGCGAATATTCTCGGCGGTGAGATGAACATTCACCGCGGCTACATGAACCGTCTCGGCATCACCGAGGAGGACGCAGAGCGCGTCAAGCCGTCGCTGAATAACGAGTCTTACACATCCTACATGCGCGCTGTTGCAGCCGAGGAAGGTCCGGCGGAGATTATGGCGGCTGTGCTTTCGTGTGCACTCAGCTATGAATACATCGCCAAGTGGATCGTCGCCAACTACCCGAACGCCGATCAGCATGAGTTCTACGGTGAATGGGTGCAGGGCTACGCATCCGAGGACTATGCGGCAGAAAACCGCAAGCTGGTCGCTTATATGGAGCGCCTGAGTGAGGGCTATACCGAGTCGCAGCTTGCGCGTCTGACCGATATTTTCGTCGCGTGCTCGCGCTACGAGAGTATGTTCTGGGACATGGCCTGGAACGAGGCGATGTAAGCCATGCTGGAGTTTCAGAGCGTCGTTTTTCAGTACGACAGTGAGGATTTTAACATCATTGACGGTCTGTCCTTCCATCTTGAGAAGGGAGAATTTGTGTCGGTCATCGGACCGTCCGGCTGCGGCAAATCCACGATTTTCCGCCTGACCAACCAGCTTCTGCCGCGCAGGAGCGGTGAAATTCTGGTGGATGGCAAGAGCATCGACGGACGGCGCGGCTACTGCGGCTACATGCCGCAGCGCGACCTGCTGTTTCCGTGGCGCACGGTGAACGAAAACCTGCGTCTGCCGATGGAGATTCGCGGCGGCATTTCCCGCGCGGAGATGGACAAGCGTGCGGCGGAAACGCTCGAGCACGTCGGTTTGGCTGGCTGGGGCGACAAGCGCCCGGAGGAGCTTTCCGGCGGCATGCGTCAGCGTGCGGCATTCGCGCGTACGCTGCTGACCGGCTCGGAACTGCTGCTGCTCGATGAACCTTTTTCCGCGCTCGACTTTCTCACGCGCATCACTATGCAGGAGTGGCTGCTCGATCAGTGGGAGCAGGACAGCAAGACCGTCCTGTTCATCACCCACGATGTAGAGGAGGCTATTTTCCTGTCCGGCCGTGTTCTGGTCGTGGAGGATACACCAATCCGCAAGCTGCACTCGTTTGAGGTGCCTGCACCGTATCCGCGCACGCGTGCGTGCCTGACCGACCCGAAGATGCTTGAGCTGAGAGAAAATCTGATTTCTCTGCTCAGAAAAGAGGTGCAGGCATGAAAAAGAATGCAAATCTGCCCGCACTGATCTTTATGTTCGCGCTGCTCATCGTCTGGCAGTGCATATCCATGGGCATGAATGCGGCCTACATTCTGCCGTCGCCGACACAAGTGCTTGTGCGCCTGTGGGAGCTGCGCAAACCGTTGTTCACCGCACATCTGCCGGCCACCATGCTGTGTACCGGAGTCGGCCTTGCGATCTCGATCGCGCTCGGTCTGCTGCTCGCCATCGTAATGGACGCGAGTCCGTCGGCGGAGAAAATGCTGTACCCGCTCATCGTCGCTTCACAGACCATTCCGACAACCGCACTTGCGCCGCTGTTTGTGCTGTGGTTCGGCTACACGATCTGGAGTAAGGTGCTCGTCACCGTGCTCATCACGTTCTTCCCGATCGCAATGACCGTGTTTGACGGCTTCCGCTCGGCGAAGACCGATATGGTCGATATGCTCAAGACCTTCGGCGCAGGCAAGAAGGAAATTTTCCTCAAGCTGAAGATTCCGGCAGCACTGCCGTACTTTTTCTCGGCGCTCAAAATGGCGATCCCGATGTCGATCATCGGAGCTGCGATCGGCGAGTGGCTGGGCGCACAGGCCGGTCTCGGCTATTTCAGCCGTCGCATGATGACGCAGCTGGACGGCGCTGGCGTGTTTGCACCGATCGTACTGCTGAGCGTGGTTGCGATGATCGCAGTAGGCATTGTAAGCTGGCTGGAGAAGAAGATTATCACCTGGCGCAGCAGCTTATAACCTTGATAACACAATTTTAAGAAAAACGAAATTTTTGTTCTAACATAAGGAGAAAAACATATATGAAAAAGCGTATTCTTGCACTTCTGGCAGCAGGCACCATGCTGCTGACCGGCTGCGGCGCACAGAACGCCGCACAGTCTGATGCGGCAAACAGCGGCAGCGATAATCTGCAGCACCTGACCGTTGTGCTCGACTGGTATCCGAATGCTCTGCATGCATTCCTGTACGAAGCACAGGAGAAGGGTTACTTCGCCGAGGAAGGTCTGGATGTGGATATCCAGTCTCCGGCAGGCGTAAACGATGCCATGAGCATGGTTGCCGCCGGCAAGGCAGACATTGGTCTGTATTATCAGCAGGATGTCATTCAGGCTCGTGCTGAGCAGGATGTGCCGATCAAGTCCATCGGTGCGGTGGTTCAGGGTCCGCTGAACATCATCCTGTCGCTCAAGGACAAGAACATCACCAAGCCGCAGGATCTCGAGGGCAAAACGATCGGCTACGCGGGCACCGAGCTTTCCGAGGCACTGGTCCGCAGCATCATGCAGTCCAACGGTGCCGATCCGAACAGCGTGAACATGGTTGACGTTGGCTTCGACCTGATGAGCTCGATGACCACCGGCAACGTCGATGCAACCATCGGCTGTCTGGTCAACCACGAGGTACCGCAGATGGAGAAGGAAGGCTTCGAGGTCAATTACTTCTTCCCGGATGATTACGGTGTGCCGAAGTATTACGAAGGTATTTTCCTCGCAAGCGATGATATGATTGCGAACAATTCCGATACGCTGAAGGGCTTCCTGCGCGCTTGCAGCAAGGGCTTTGAGGACTTCAAGAGCAACACCGACGATGTTCTGCAGGTTCTGCTCGACAATCAGGATGAGGCAAACTTTGCACTCGACCCGGAGGTAGAGAAGAAGTCCTGTGAGACGCTGCTGCCGCTCATGGAGACCGAGGACGCGAAGTTCCTCTCTCAGACCGAGCAGTGCTGGCAGGAAAATATTGACTGGATGTACGATCAGGGCCTGATCGCAGAGAAGCCGGATGTTTCCGACGTTATGGTAAACCTCGACTTCTAAAAATACGCATATAGAACAGGGGACAGAGCATTGGCTCTGTCCCTTTTGTGCTATCCGTCCAGCTTGTCGATCATCTCGCGCATTGTGTTCGCAGAACGCTGCAGCTGTGCCAGTTCTTCCTCGGAGAGCGGAATATCCAGCACAGCTTCCGCGCCGTTTCGTCCGACGATGGTCGGCACACCCAGACAAATACCGTCCACGCCGTAGTGTCCGTAAATCATCGAAGTGACCGGCAGCACGGAATGTTCATTGCGTACAATGGCCTCCGCGATGCGCCGCACCGCCATGCCAATACCGTAATAGGTTGCGCCTTTGCTGTCGATAATCTGATACGCTGCATCGCGCACATGCTCGTAAATGCGGGAAAGCTCATCTGCAGGCTTGGTGATGCCGGCAATGCGGCAGTAATCGTCCAGATCGGCACCGGAGATGTTAGCGCTCGACCATACCGCCAGCTCGCTGTCGCCGTGCTCGCCGATGATGAACGCATGCACGTTGCGGCTGTCCACGCCAAGCCGCTGTCCGAGCAGATACTTGAGCCGCGCGGTATCCAGCACGGTACCGGAACCGAGTACACGTCCGGCAGGGAAGCCGCTCAGCTGCTGCGCCAGACAGGTCAGCACATCGACCGGATTGGACACAACCAGCAGAATCGCCTCACGATTGACTGCCGTAAGCTGTGCTATGACGGAGGACAGGATGCCTTTATTTCGTCCGAGCAGCTCCAAACGGCTTTCGCCGGGCTTCTGGTTTGCGCCTGCCGCAATGATGATAAGACCGCATTCGGCGAGGTCAGCATAGTCTCCGGCCATGACGCGGCACGGCTTGCTGAACGCCACACCATGATTGATGTCCGCAGCTTCACCGATAGCCTTGTCGCGGTTCATATCCACGAGTACCAGATCGGAGAACAGTCCGGAAACCGCCAATGTGTATGCGCAGGTCGCGCCGACAAAGCCCACGCCGATCACGCCGCATTTTTGAATATTCGTCATATTGGATACACTCCTTCTGCGAGTAGTATATCCGTTTTGTTGTTGGAAAACACATGGCTTTGTGCTATACTTATACTGTATTTTTATAGGCAATATCAGTTCAGGAGGATAGGACTATGAATAAATGGTTACGCGCTGTCTGCGTCGGCGCGGCTGCCGCTGCCATGCTGACCGCTTCGGCCTTTGCGGCAAATTATACGAATTGTGCAGATTCGCTGCACGAAATGGGGCTGTTTCAGGGCACGCAGAACGGCTATGACCTCGACCGCACGCCGACCAGGGCGGAAGCGGCTGTCATGCTGGTGCGTCTGCTCGGCAAGGAGGCTGAGGCCAAGACGCTGACGTATACTGCACCGTTTACCGATCTCAAGGGATGGGAAAAGCCGTATGTGCAGTATCTGTACAGCAACGGTCTGGCGAATGGCACGAACCGGACGACCTTCCATCCGACCGGCAAGTGCACCGCGCAGATGTACGCGGTGTTCCTGCTGCGTGCGCTCGGCTACTCGGATACGGCGGATTTCAGCTATGCGAACGCGATAGAGACTGCTCGTGAGCAGGGTATTTACGACACCGGTATCATCAACGTGCAGAATTTCCTGCGCGACGATGCTGCAGCGGCAAGCTACACGGTGCTGTCCGTTTCGCCGAAGAACAGTGAAGGCACGCTGCTCGATCAGCTTGTCAGCGAAAACGCGATAACCGAAGCGGACGCGAAGCGGTATCAGAGCCTGTTTTCAAGTTATGCACAGTACCGCGAGGCAACCGCCGGTATGGATGCTCTGCTGCATTACTCGGTCAACAGCGAGTTTGCGTCTCCGGCGGCTGTGACCCATGACGGCAGGACGGTCATGCAGGTGCAGACGAGCGAGACCACCGTGTTCGACCGCGAGAAGAATGAACTGCTCACCGACCGCAAAATGACGCTTTCCGCGCCGAATACATCGGATAAGCAGCTGCTGACACAGAGTTATCTGTCGGACGGTGCGCTGTATCACAAATTGAACGGTTCATGGTCGGCAGAGCTGGTGACTGCCGCTGAGCAGGAGGGCCTTGCCTCGATGTATGGCCGCGTACCGCTGGTATGTGTCGATTCGCTGAGTCAGCGTGCAGGCAGCTGGACCATTATCTGTGCCGATACGCCGAACGCGTACACCGAACTGCTCTGGTCGGTCGAAAGTGCAATGGGTGATTTAGACGAAGCCGTCCGGCTGCAGCCGACCACGGTAACGCAGTCGGTCAGCGGCGGTACGATTCGCAGGCAGAGTGTTTCCGCAGCCTTCACGCTGGACGGCATGACGGCAGAGCCTGTTATCATCAGCACACTGGACAAAACCGGTGCAGATGCTGTGCTGAACGCGCCCAAGTAAACGCATAAGTTCCGCCTTTTTCGCATATTTGTGTGATACGGAGGTGCGGAGATGGAGAGACGGCTGAAATGCGGCGTTTGCGCCGCGGCGGCACTGGCGCTGGTGCTGTGCTTTGGCATGGAGCAGAAAAACCGTGCAATGCAGACGGCAGGGAACGCTCAAACCACGCTCGTCATTGATGCCGGACACGGCGGCTTCGACGGCGGCGCGGTCGGCGCGGATGGAACCGCCGAGCAAGATATCAATTTGAGCATTGCAAAACGGGTGCAAGTGCTGGCGAATTTCTTCGGTGTGCCGACTGCTATGACGCGGCCGGATGAAAATGCACTTGATTACAATCCTTCCCGCACGGTGCGAGAGAACAAAATCGCGGATATCAAGGCACGGGAAAAGCTGGTAAACAGCATTCCGTCGCCGGTGTTTCTGAGCATTCACCTGAATAAATTCAGCGACGCGCAGTACCACGGCGCCCAGGTGTTTTACTCGACAGGAAATGTGCAGGGCAAGCCGCTGGCTGAGCAGATACAGCAGTGCCTGATTGACGGCTGCGACCCATCGAATCATCGCAAGGCTAAACAGGCAGACAGCGCCATCTATCTGATGAAAAAGCTGGACTGCCCGGCGGTTATCATCGAATGCGGCTTTCTGTCCAATCCGGCCGAAGAAGCGCGGCTGCGGGACGAAGCCTATCACAAACAACTTGCTGCCGCCGTGATCTGCGGATATTTACGCAGCCAGAGCGGTATGTAACGGAGGAAATATGAAGCAAAAGACAGTTTTTCTGTGCGGTGACTGCGGATATGAAAGTCCGAAATGGTACGGCAAATGTCCGTCCTGCGGCGCATGGAACACCATGAGCGAATTCAAGGAGAAGCCGGTTTCGGCGGCACGCGGCACGAATACATTTCAGCGCGGCGAATCACGGCCGACTCTGCTCAAGGATATTGATACCGGAGACGAAAGCCGGTTCCATTCTGGAATCGGTGAACTCGACCGCGTTCTCGGCGGCGGCGCTGTGCATGGCTCGTTTGTGCTGGTCGGCGGTGAGCCGGGCATCGGCAAATCGACGCTGCTGCTGCAAATGTGTCAGGAAATGTGCAAAAATGCCCGCGTGCTCTATGTTTCGGGCGAGGAATCGCTCAAGCAGATCAAAATTCGTGCGGCACGCCTGCACATTTCTTCACCCGAGCTGTACATCCTTGCCGAGACCGACATGGAGCAGATCATCAACGAAACCGAGCTGCTCGAGCCGGATATTCTAATCGTGGACTCTATCCAGACGGTCTATAAGCGCGATTTAACTGCCGCTCCCGGCGGTACGACCCAGATCAAGGAATGCGCGATGAGTCTGATGCAGTACGCGAAGAATCGCAACGTGACGATTTTTATTGTTGGTCATGTTAACAAAGAGGGTACGCTGGCAGGCCCGAAAATCCTTGAGCACATGGTGGACTGCGTGCTGTATTTCGAGGGGGAATCCGCAGGTCCGTTCCGCTGTCTGCGTGCGGCGAAAAACCGCTACGGCTCAACCAATGAAATCGGCGTGTTTGAAATGAGCGATCACGGTTTGCTCGAGGTGCAGAATCCGTCTGCGGCTATGCTGGCCGGTCATCCGCAGGGTGCGTCCGGCAACTGCATTGCCTGCGTGATGGAGGGCAGCCGTCCTCTGCTCGCCGAGGTGCAGGCGCTTGCTGCGAAAACGCAGTTTGGTGTGCCGCGCCGCACCGCTGCCGGCGTGGACTACAACCGCATGGTGCTGCTGCTCGCCATTCTGGAAAAACGCTGCGGGCTGTTTCTGTCGTCGAGCGATGTGTACGTCAACGTCGTCGGCGGTATGCGGCTGGACGAGCCTGCTGTGGATTTGCCGATGGTGCTGGCAATCGCATCCAGCTTTCGGGACAAGCCGCTGCCGGAAGGCGTCATGAGCTTCGGCGAGGTCGGCCTGACCGGCGAGCTGCGTGCGGTGTCCAATCCGGGACAGCGTATCAATGAGGCATACCGCCTTGGTTTCCACACCTGCATCATGCCTATGCAGGATGTAGACGAGGACCTGCTGCAGAAAATGAATATCGTGCGTGCGAAAACCGTCGGTGACGCGATTCGTGCCGTATTGTAAGCATAATTTTCACCTCCTCTCCGCAGACTAAACTCAGTTTGCGTCAGGGGAGGTTTTGCATTTGGAGAATAAGATCCGCGCGGTGCTGCTTACGACGGCAGGTGTACTGACGGCAATGCTGTTCTGGTCGTGGAAGCACCGTCCGCCGGAGGCGGTTTTGGTACGCACAGCGGCCGCCGAAACGCAGGCTATCTACAATAGTGTGACGATTTTCGGTACGGTCGAGTCCGCAGAGAGCACAGCGGTTTGTCCGGCGAAAAATGGTGTAGTAAGTGCAGTGTATGCCGCAACAGGCGACACCGTGCAGAAGGGTGATATTCTGTGCACGCTGACTGACATCGGCAGATCGCAAACAGCTGCGGATTACTGGCAGACCGCACAGAGCATGTTTGCAATTTCCGGCACGGTGAGCACTGTCACCGCCGAGGACACTCACGCGCTGTATGCGCCGATGGACGGTACTGTGCTGACCGTTCCGCAGGCAGGCGAGAGTGTATCGGTCGATATGCCGTGCATACAAATTGCGAATCCGGATAAGCTGCGCGTGCGTGCACAGTCTCCCGAGCTATATGTAGGAGAGCTTGCTGTCGGGCAGCGCGCTAACATCACATTTTCGGCAGTGGACGGCACCTTTCACGCCGAATTAACCACAATTGCTCCTGCGGCTGTGAAAACCTTTAGTTTGACAAACGAAGATGCCGAAGCAACCGTTGAGGTGCTGCTTGATTTGAACGGCTCAACCGAAAATCTGCGCCCCGGCTATTCCGCGACCGTTAAGGTATTCACAGACCATCGAGACGATGCTGCGGTTGTACCATATGAAGCAATTTGCCAGCGCGGAGAACAAGAGTTTGTATTCTGCGTGCAGGACGGCCATGCCGTGCAGTGCGCGGTACAGACCGGCTATCTGCTCGAGGATACGGTTGAAATTATAGACGGCTTGCCGACAGGTGTATCGGTCATTCTGTCGCCGCCCGATGAATTGACTGACGGTGATCCGGTGGAGGTACAGACATGAGACTGCGGGATATTCTGTCACTGGCGGCACATAATCTGCGGGAAAGTCCGCTGCGGACGGCACTTTGCGCGCTTTCTGTTGCGGTTGGAAGCGGTGCACTGCTGCTTATCCTTTCCATTGGTCTGTACGGGCGAAAACAGGTGGACGTCGGTTTGCAGACACTCGGCGTCAGCGGTTTATCGGTGTACACGGAAAGCGGACACGCGGGAACGATACTCTCGGCAGCACTGGCGGATGAGATAGAGCAGGATGTGGACGGCATTCGCACGCTGATGCCGATCAAGGCGCAGAGCGGCACCGTGCGCGTCGGACACACAACTGAGCACGCGGTACTTCTCGGTGCAGACGAACGTCTCGGTGAAGTCATGCAAATGGAGATGCTGGCAGGCACACTGCCGAACGCATGGCAGTGTGCAAACGCTGAGCCGGTCGCCGTGGTCGGCGATGATCTGGCACAGACGCTGTACAGACGGACAAATATCACCGGACGGCAGATTCGGCTAAAGGTAAACGGCACCGACCGGTATTTCACGGTATGCGGTGTTGTGCGGGCACAGACGGGGGCATTCGGCGGAATGCTGTCGGCGGTTGCACCGCATCTGGTCTATGTGCCGTATGCGTGTATCGCGTCGCAAACCGAACGCACGGATCAAGTGTTTGTGCAGTGCATTTCGCAGGCAGATACTGCTTCGGTCAGCTCTCAGATTGAAAAGTATCTGACCGATCGACAGCAGGTGCGCGGCGTGCATGTACAGAATATGTCGGGTGCGGTGCAGACTGTACAGCAGCTTGCCGAAATGGGAATCGGCCTGTTTGCCGCCGTCGGTACGGTGACACTGTTTGTCGCGCTCATCGGTGTTATGGGAAGCATGCTGGCTGCCGCTCACGAGAAAACAGGGGAGATCGGCATTCTGCTGGCGCTCGGCGCACAGCCGCATGATATTCGCCGGACATTTCTCCTGCAGGCTGTGCTGCTGTGCCTGTTCGGCGGAATCGTCGGTCTGGCAGCCGCAGGTGCGCTCCTGCACTTCGGAGCAGCACTGCTCCTGCCGGAAGGCCGTGTGTTTGCCGGATTGCTGATACTTTCCACACTCAGCGGAGCCGCTGCTGGACTGCTCCCGGCGGTTCGTGCGGCCGCTCTCGATCCAATCGACGCAATATGCAAATAACTCTTTTCTTTCGCCTTTATTTGTGCTATCATTAACAGTGACAAATAACGAATAGGGCGATTGTACCGTAGAAAGGAATGGAGTTTGCATGCGCCATATTATTGATTTATGTGATTTAACGGAAAAAGAATTTTCCGATCTGTACAAGCTGGTCAGCAATATTATCGACCGACCGGAGGGTTATGTAGATGCCTGCCGCGGCAAGGTGCTGGGTAGCCTGTTTTATGAACCTTCTACCCGTACCAACCTGTCGTTTTCCACCGCGATGATGAGACTGGGCGGCAGTGTTGTCGGTTTTTCCGATCCGAACGCCACTTCTGCGTCTAAAGGCGAAACACTCAAGGATACTATCAACATGGTATCCAGCTATGCGGATATGATCGTCATGCGCAACCCGCGAGAGGGCGCAGCCAAGGTAGCTTCAATGTACTCGTCTGTGCCTGTCATCAATGCCGGCGACGGCGGTCATCTGCACCCGACCCAGACGCTTGCCGATATGATTACCATTCTGCGTATGCGCGGCTCTGCTGACGATATGAAGATTGGTCTGTGCGGTGATTTGAAGTACGGCCGTACCGTGCATTCTCTGCTGCATTTCCTGCAGCGGTATCATAATGTACAGTTTTATCTGATCGCACCTGATGCACTCAAGCTGCCGGACTATATGGTAAAATTCCTGAAAGACAACAATATGCCGTTCTGCGAGGTAGACAGCATTGATGAAGTTCTGCCCGAGCTGGATGTGCTGTATATGACTCGTATTCAGCGCGAGCGCTTTGTCACGGCAGAGGAGTACGCAAACCTTGAAGGCAATTATCAGCTGACAGCTGAGAAGATGAAGCGCGCCAAGAAGGACATGCTGGTGCTTCATCCGCTGCCGCGTGTTGATGAGATTGCACAGGACGTGGATGATGATCCGCGTGCGGTCTACTTCCGCCAGGCGCGGTTCGGCATGTTCGGCCGTATGGCACTGCTGCTGACGCTGTCCAAGCTGCCGTTCGAGCGTGCCGGTCATCATGAAATCGGTGCAGATCCCGGCATCCGCTGCTCCAACCACAAGTGCATTACGCGAAGCGAGCTGTATGTACCGCTGCACGGCAAGGTCGGGGACCGCTGTCCGTACTGTGATGCCGCGCTGGAGATGCAGCTGTAATAAAAAAAGAGTCTGTTGCAGAACAGGTCCGCAAAGAACGCAGGGACGAAAGGTCGCATAAGGCATTTCGTCCCTGCGTTTGTTTTCGAAAATGGGTGGTTTGATCTTGTTCCACACCTAATCATAAAGCAAAAAGACGAGTAAGCAATCCCTTTCGGGGAAACTTACCCGTCTTTTCTTACGCACTATTTTGCAGCGCGCCCTTTTATGTTACTTATCGCTGTTTTTCGGCTGTTTTACAGGCACACGCTCACCGTTCGGCCGGATTTCCGCCAGCGGATTCCTTGCCGCAGCTTCGCGCATGTTTTCATTCTCGATGTGGGTGTAGATCATGGTCGTATCCACACTCGAGTGACCAAGAATGCTTTGCAGTGTGCGGATATCCACGCCGTTCTGGTACATGAGCGTTGCCGCTGTGTGACGCAGCTTGTGCGCAGAGTATTTTTTGGGGTCGAGTCCGGCTTGACCGATATATTTCTTTACCAGCCACTTGACCGTCTGCACATTGATGCGGTTGCGTTTTTTGCTGACAAACAGCGCGTCCGCGTCCTGCTCGTTCGGCTCCAGGCGTTTGGGCAGATACTGCTCGAGCGCGGCAAGACACGCATCGTTGAGAAATACCGTCCTCTGCTTGCCGCCCTTACCGAGCACGCGCACGGTATCGTCCTTGAAGTCGGTCAGATTCAGTCCGACCAGTTCGGAAACACGCATGCCGCAGTTAAGGAAAAACGTCAGGATGCAGTAATCTCGCTCGGCATACGGGCCGGTGACGGATTCCAGAAGCCGCACGCTGTCGTCCGTTGTAAGATAAGTCGGCAGAGATTTACGGACAGTCGGCGCTTCCAGTCCGCTGACCGGATTGACCTCTAAAACATGCTGTTTATCGGTTAAATACCGAAAAAACGCGCGTATCGCAGAGACCTTGCGTGCACGCGAGTTGACACTCAATCCGTAATTGGTGTGGTTGCTGTTCTGCTGAGTTGGGCGGCTCTGCGCCATGTATTCCAGATAATCATAGGTGTCCGACAGCGTGATATCACGGATAAAATCCAGATCAATGTCGCTGATGTCGATCTCATCAAGCGGAAGATTTTTATCGACTGCGCCTTTGTTGTGCTTGAGTACGCGAAAAAACAGCCGCAGATCAAGGTAATACTCGTGTGCGGTTTTTGCGGATTTGCCGCGTATTATGGAAATATAGGTTAAAAAATCCCGCAAAACGCGCGGTGCGTCTGCGGCGTATTCGTTCATCGGCTTGTCCATTGCTGCGCTCTCCTCGCCTGCTGTGATACTGTATTTATTATAACGCATTCTGCAATTTGCGTCAAACTTGCAATTTTCGGAAAAACAACGTATAATAAAGCCAACAACTTAATGGAAGGGGCATGGCTGATGAGCCGAATTTTTATTCAGCGCGGAGATATTACCCAATGCACGACAGATGCGATCGTAAACGCTGCCAACACGTCCCTGCTGGGCGGCGGCGGTGTGGACGGTGCCATTCATCGAGCGGCAGGACCGGAGCTGCTGGCGGAATGCCGCACGCTCGGCGGCTGTCGGACCGGCGAAGCCAAAGCAACACGAGCATATCGTCTGCCATGTCGGTATGTCATTCATACGCCGGGACCGATCTGGCGCGGTGGACATGCGGGTGAGGCGGTACTGCTGGCAGGCTGCTATCAAAACTGCCTGCGCATTGCATCTGAATTAAATTGCAAAACCGTGGCGTTTCCGTCCATCAGCACCGGTGTATATCGCTTTCCGCTGAACCGTGCCGCTGAAATCGCTATCCGTACGATTGAGGAATATCTCTCAACCCATGCAGAAATTGAGCAGGTAAGCATGATTTGCTTTGATGGAACCACGCTTTCGGCGTATCAGAACGCGCTTTCTGAATGGGAGGCTAACCATGTCTAAAAATCCGAATCAAAAGCTGAAGCTGCTGTATTTATACCAAATCCTGCTGCAGCGAACGGATGAGAACCATAAACTCACCACAGATGAACTGCGTGCGGCGCTCGAGCGCTGCGGCATTACCGCTGAGCGCAAAAGCATTTATTCGGACATCGAAGCACTCCAGAATTTTGGTCTGGATGTAATTTGTCAGAGAGGTACCGGCGGCGGCTATTACGTCGCGTCACGCGAGTTTGAACTGCCCGAGCTCAAGCTGCTCGTGGATGCAATTCAGTGCTCCCGCTTTATCACCGAGAAAAAATCCAACGAGCTCATCGGCAAAATCGAGCACCTCACCAGTGACCATGAAGCACATACGCTCCAGCGTCAGGTGTATGTTTCCGAACGTGTGAAAACGCTTAATGAGCAGATTTACTACAATATTGATGCGCTGCATGCGGCCATATCCAACGATGTCCAGATTACGTTTCGCTATTTCAACTGGGTGCTGAATTTCTCTGCCAGTCCGCGCATTCAAAAGCAGTACCGCCGAGATGGTGCGCGCTACCGTGTCAGTCCGTGGGCACTGACGTGGGACAATGAAAATTACTATCTGATTGCCTTCGATCACGATGCCGGTGAAATTCGCCACTACCGCGTAGATAAGATGGATTCACTTGTGCAGACCGACCTGCCTCGTGAGGGTAAACAGCTGTTCGACGATCGGTTTGACGCGGCAGCCTACTCTCGTAAGGTATTCGGCATGTTCTCCGGCGAGGAGAAAACCGTGAAGCTGAAATGCCTGAACCGCTTTATCGGTGTCATGCTCGACCGCTTCGGCAGCAGTCTGCGTCTGTTTCCGGCGGATAACGAACATTTTTATCTGGATGTGGATGTTGTCGTCAGTCCGCAGTTTTTTTCCTGGGTGTTCAGTCTGGAAGGCGATGTGCGCATTGTAAACCCGCCGGAGGTCTGCGAAGCGTTTGAAAAGCAGATTCACAAATTCATAGACTAAGTACCGTTTAACGTACTTTCCTTTTGTTATACTATGTACAACAAAAGGAAAGGGGATGCGCAAGATGAACTGCACTCTCGAATATGTAAACGGACACATTGAAGTATATGACGGAACCGGCGCGTTTCTTTTCTCTGCCGACACCAAACAGGAGGCGCTCGAAGAACTCGAAGACGCCGCTTAATTTCATAAAAAAGAGACTGTATCGGTGATACAGTCTCTTTTTCTTATCTTATACGCCAAATACGGAATCCGCATAATGCACGGTTGCCATAGCGTCCTTCGCGTAGCAGTCCGCGCCGATGGAATCTGCGTATTCCTGTGTGAGCACGGCACCGCCGACAACGACCTTGGTGCCTGGCTTTTTCTCACGCAGCTGTTTAATGGTCTCTTCCATGCTGACAACCGTTGTCGTCATCAGCGCACTCAGGCCGACCACAGGAACATCTTCCTTGATAGCGGTATCAACGATCACCTCGGGCGGAACGTCCTTGCCGAGGTCGAGCACCTGATAGGCGTAGTTTTCCAGCAGAACCTTGACAATATTCTTGCCGATATCGTGAATATCTCCCTTGACGGTCGCAAGAATAATTTTGCCCTTGATCTGCTGGCTCTCGCCCTTCATCGCGTCCTTTACGACCTCGAAAGCCGCCTTGGCCGCTTCTGCGCTCATGAGCAGCTGCGGCAGGAACACGGTGCCCTTCTCGAAGCCCTTGCCGACGCGGTCAAGCGCCGGAATCAGCTCGTTGTTGACGACCTCGAGCGGCGGAACCGTCTGCAGCATTTCCTTTGCCGCGTCGATAGCACGTTCACGCAGGCCGCGTTCAATGCTCTCCGCAAGCGGCATCGCCGTGCCGCCTGCTGCCGCAGGAGCCGCTGCCGGCTGGTTGCCGTAGGCCGCAATATAGCCTGCGCACTGCTCATCCAAGTTGGCCAGCGCCAGATAGGAACGGTACGATTTCATCATCGCCTCGTTATTCGGGTTGATGATCGCGCAGGACAGACCGCTCTGCATCGCCATTGTGAAGAAGTTCGAGTTGACAATCTCACGCTGCGGCAGACCGAACGAAATATTCGATACGCCGAGAATCGAGTGACCGTGCAGCTCATCACGAATGCGGCGCAGCGTTTCAAGCGTTACGAGAGCCGAACCGCTGTCCGACGAAATGGTCATTGCCAGACCGTCAATCACGATATCCTCATACGGAATACCGTATTTCTCCGCTGTATCGTAAATCTTCTTTGCAATCCGGATGCGGCCCTCTGCCGTGGACGGAATGCCGTTTTCATCCAGTGCCAGACCAACAACAACACCGCCGTACTTGCGTACAAGCGGGAACACGGCTTCCATACTTTCCATCTTGCCGCTGACCGAATTGATCATCGGCTTGCCGTTGTACAGGCGCATGCCGCGCTCCATTGCGATGGTATCCGAGGTGTCAATCTGCAGCGGCAGCGCGATAACACTCTGCAGGCGCGTAACAACGCGCTCCATCATCACGGGTTCGTCGATTTCAGGCAGACCGACGTTGACATCAAGGATATGTGCGCCGCTGTCCTCCTGCACCATGCCTTCACCGAGGATGTACTCGATGTTATTCTCGCGCAGAGCTGCCTTGAATTTGCTCTTGCCGGTCGGGTTGATACGCTCACCGATGATAACCGGCTTCGGACCGATCTCCACGGCCTGCGAGAACGAGGAGACCACCGTGCGGCGCTTGGCTACCGGCGGTCGGAACGGTACCTTACGGCACTTTTCGATGGTCAGCCGCAGATGCTCCGGCGTAGTACCGCAGCAGCCGCCAAGTGCCTGCACGCCCATGCCTGCGATTTCTTCCATCAGGTCGGAGAACTCAGCAGGCGCGATATCGAATACCGTCTTGCCGTTTTCGCTGCGCGGCAGACCGGCATTTGGGTTGACAATGATCGGCAGCGAGCTTACCTGCGTCAGTCGTTCGATGATCGGGTGCATCTGCTTCGGACCAAGACCGCAGTTAACGCCGAGCGCGTCTACGCGCAAGCCCTCGAGCATGGCAACCGTGGAATCCACCGTGCCGCCTGTCAGCAGCTTGCCTTTTTCGTCGAAAATCAGCGTTACGAGCACAGGCAGGTCGCAGTTTTCCTTGGCAGCCAGCACAGCCGCCTTGGCCTCGTAGCTGTCACTCATGGTTTCGATGAGCACGAGGTCTGCGCCCGCCGCCGCACCGATGCGAATGGTTTCTCCGAACAGCTCGACCGCCCGTTCAAACGGCAGGTCGCCCATCGGCTGGAGCAGCTTGCCGGTCGGGCCGATGTCAAGCGCGATATAGGCATCCTCTCGGCCTGCCTGCTGACGTGCAGTTTTTGCATGCGAAACCGCAGCTTGCACGATTTCCTGCAGGTTATCCGGATATTTGAGGGCATTTGCACCGAAAGTGTTGGTGTTCACCACATCACAGCCAGCTTCAAAGTAGCTGCGGTTCAGCGCAATAATCTCATCCGGATGGGACAGGTTCCATGTTTCCGGCAGTTCACCGGCTTTTAAGCCGTGCTCCTGCAGGATGGTGCCCATGCCGCCATCGAAAAATATCCATTCTTTTCCCAGTCGTTCGGTCAGTTTCATTCTTTTCATCTCCTGTAAGCGCAATCCGTCTTGCCGCATTCCTCACAGCCCTTGCGGTGACACGGCTGCGGTGTTTCAGACAGACCGATCACCGCCGTTACCGACTTGATAGGTGCCAGCAGACAGCTTTCGGTCACGGTCAAGCCAATCTTGCGCGGCGTATCCAGCAGGCGGCTGAAATCCCGCTGGTGTGCGATCGGAAAATCGCCGTAACCGGGACTGAACCGCGGCCGACAGTACATGCCGCGCTGCGCTGCGTCCTGCCGGATGCGTTCGTTGACCTCGTCGCAATAGGTCTCGACCATAGCCGCTGCCGCCGCCTGATAGATCACCGCGTCGCTCATCCGAACTGCAGACGCGCGGGCAATCAGGCGATCCGGTCCGATGCCGAGCGTTGCTGCCATCAGACAGACCTCGCTGCAGCCCTGCAGATTGCGTGCCAGATTTTTGCTGTGAATTTGTACATCTGCGATCTCGAACGTTTGCGCGTCAATATGCTGCAGCGGAAACACGCGGTAGATCGACTTGGGTTCCACCGCCTGCTGCAGTGCTTCACCGCATCGTGTCAGGCTGGCCTGCACAGCCTCATCCGGCTGCGTGCCGTGATAACCCATGTAGCGGATGGCTTCCGATCTGTCCAGTTCGATCACTTGAGAATCTCCGACAGGCTGGACTGAATGCCTGCGGCAATTTCCGGCTTATTCATCGAGTAAACATGGATATGGTTGACGCCGTTTGCAATCAGGTCGATGATCTGCTCGGTCGCGTAGATAACGCCTGCCTGCTTCATAGCCGCCGGATTGTCACCGAAACGGTCAACGATGGCCTTGAAGCGTTCGGGCAGGTAGGTGCCGGACATGGAAGTGATACGCTTGATCTGCTTGACATTCGTCACCGGCATAATGCCTGCAACAACCGGAACCGTAATGCCCTTTTCTCGGATACGGTACAGGAAGTTGTACATGATGTTGTTATCAAAGAACATCTGCGTGGTCAGAAATTCACAGCCTGCGTCTACTTTTTCCTTGAGGTGCAGAATATCCTCGGTTTTATTGGCTGCCTCAACGTGACCCTCCGGGTAGCAGGCGCCGCCGACGCAGAAATCGCCCTGCGACTTGATATCGCGTACCAGTTCAGCGGCATAGTGGTAGTCAGAATGCGGAGCACCGCCCTCCGGAATATCACCGCGCAGCGCAAGAATATTCTCGATACCGGCATCCTTATACTTTTTTACCATCGCTGCAACGTGCTCACGGGTAGAAGAAACACAGGTCAGATGGGTCAGAACGGTAACATCATACTTCTTCTTGAGATCTGCCGCGATGTTGACAGTGTGTTCGCTTGTGCCGCCGCCTGCACCGTATGTAACGCTCATAAAGTCCGGGCGCAGCGCCGCGATCTCCTGTGTTGCGTGTGCGACAGACTCATAGCTGCTGCTGGTCTTGGGCGGGAATACCTCGAAAGAAAGGGTTACTTTATCCTGATTCAAAAGTTGGGAAACCTTCATGTTGCATCTCCTATGTTTCTACTCGTATTTCTGTTTAATAAAAAGACACGATTTTGATCCGTGTGAAAATTCTATACGTTCCAAAGCCGTAGTGTTTATTATATCACATTTCTCTACTTTATTTCCAGACAAAAATACGATATAATATAACGTATCGGAGGGATTATTTTGACCGATATGCTTAAGAACTGTCAGCTGTGTCCGCGCGCCTGCGGCGCAGACCGCACAAAGAGCCGCGGAGCCTGCGGTGCAGGCATCGAAATCGAAGCGGCACGCGCATCGCTTCATATGTGGGAGGAGCCGCCGATTTCGGGTACAAATGGCTCGGGCACGGTGTTTTTCTCTCATTGCTCGCTCGGCTGTGTGTTCTGCCAAAACCGCAAGATCAGCCGCAGAGAGGCCGAGGGACAGAACATTACGGCAGATGCACTGGCGAAAACCTTTCTCTCTCTGGAGAAAAAAGGTGCGCATAACATCAACCTTGTTACCGGCGCCCATTATGTGCCGCAAATTATCGAAGCGCTGCAAATTGCCCGAAAGCAGGGGCTTTCGCTTCCTGTTGTATACAATTCCAGCGGATATGAGCAGGTGGAAACGCTGCAGCTGCTCGATGGTCACATTGACATCTATCTGCCGGATTACAAGTATTACAGCAGCTACTATGCAGGCCTGTACTCGCATGCGGAGGATTACCGTGAGTTCGCCGTTCCGGCTATTGATGAAATGGTGCGCCAGACAGGTGCACCGCAGTTTGATAAAAATGGTCTGCTGAAGCGCGGCACCGTCATCCGGCATTTGATGCTGCCCGGACTGGCCGGCGACACCGCGCAGGTGCTTCGGGATATTGCCTCTCGATGGGGCGACAGCGTGCTTGTCAGCCTTATGCGGCAGTACACGCCGTTTGATATGCAGGATTATCCCGAGCTTGACCGCACCATCACCGCAGAGGAGTACGCAGATGCCTGTACGCTGTTCGGTGAGCTTGGACTCGGCGGTTTTTTTCAGCAGGACGAATCCATCAGCGAGAGTTTTATTCCCGCCTTTGACGGCACAGGATTGGAGGAAAATTAACATGAAAACCGTTCTCAGCATTGCAGGCACCGACCCGACAGGCGGCGCAGGTATTCAGACCGACCTGAAAACCTTTGAAGCCTTCGGCGTGTATGGTATGGCCGTTATCACTGTCGTGTGTGCACAAAATACCACTGGTGTATTCGGTATGCAGCCGGTTTCCGCTGAACTGGTTGGCAAACAGATTGACTGTGTGTTTGACGATATTTGCCCGGATGCCGTCAAGGTCGGCATGCTGTATGACGCAGAGATTATTCACACAGTAGCGGAACGCTTGAAGGCATACCACGCCAAGAATATCGTACTCGACCCGGTAATGATGTCCTCAAGCGGTACCGCGCTGCTGCATCACGATGCGGCAAAGGTTCTGCAGGAGGAGCTGTTCCCGCTGTGCACACTGGTAACGCCTAATCTGCATGAGGCAGCCGCTGTCTGCAGCCATAACATCACCAATCGTGAAGATATGGAGCAGGCGGCACGCGAAATCGTCGGCAAGACCGGCGGCGCCGTTCTGGTCAAGGGTGGCCATCTGGCAGACTGCGCAGATGATCTGCTGTTTGACGGCACAGAAATGCACTGGCTTCCCGCGCCGCGTATTGACAACCCGAACACGCACGGTACCGGCTGCACGCTATCCAGTGCAATCGCATGCGGACTGGCACATGGCGTGTCGCTCGTCGGCAGCGTCAAGCGGGCCAAGCGGTATCTGACCGCCTGCATTGACTTCAAGCTGGATCTTGGTCACGGTTCCGGTCCACTGCAGCACCGCATTGCGGATTGGGAGAACTGGCATGCGTGAACTGCGGTGCATTCCCGACGCAGGCCAAGCATTTCAATTTTTCAAAATGTAAGCAGGAAAAAGCGCAAAGAATACAGGGGCAAAAGACTGAAGAAAGCTTCTTGTCCCTGCACTCATTTACACTGCACCGGTGTTGTTTCATACCTTAATCCAAAGCAAAAAGACGAGTAAGCAAACCCCATTCGGAGAAACTTACTCGTCTTTTCTTGCGCGCTGTTTTCAGCGCGCCCCATGTTTTATCCGTTTGCGGTGCTGCTCCATGCCTGATGCAGATCAGGGAACGGAGTAAGCGCACGATCAAGAATGCCGTGCATATGAGCGATGGCAATGCCATAGTTGGTCATCGGCACATTCCGCTCGGCGCTGTGCCGCAGACGATACTGCATTTCCCGCTCGTTCAGCATGCAGCCGCCGCAGTGCACGACAAGTGCGTACTTGCTCACGTCCTCAGGAAACTCATTACCCGCGGTAAACGAGAACTGCACATCTTTGCCGGTAAATCTGCGAATCCAGTTCGGCAGTTTTTCCGTGCCGATATCGCCGCACTGGCGGTGATGCGTGCAGCCTTCGGAGATGAGCACAGTATCGCCATCCTGCAAAGAATTCAGCTGTGCAGCACCGAGAATCGCCTGCCGCAGATTGCCTTTGTATCGGGCAAACAGGATGGAGAACGAGGTCAGCTGGACATTTTTCGGCACCAACTTGTCCACAATGCCGAACGCCTGCGAGTCCGTGATAACCAGCCGCGGCGGCTCACGCAGGGATTCCAGCGTGCGGGTCAGCTCGGTTTCGCGGGTGACAAGCGAAATTGCGCCTGCTTCCAGAATATCGCGGATGGTCTGCTGCTGTGGCAGGATCAGCCGTCCCTTCGGTGCGGCTGAGTCGATCGGCACGACCAGCACCACGGTATCATTCGGCGCAAGCAGGTCAGCCACCAGATGCTTCTCCGGTGCGGACGGTTTTGCTGTTTGCGCGATCTGCTCTTTCAGCTCGTTGATGCCATTGCCTGTCACAGCGCTGACATAGATCTCGTTTCCCCGCACGGCGGCAGGAATCGAGGTCAAATCCGCCTTGTTGTGCGCGATGACAAACGGAATCTCCCGCTTGCGGAACAGCTCGATAAGCTCCTGCTCGGCAGGCTGCAAACCGCGCGTGCTGTCCGTGACAAGAACCGCAATATCCGTCTTTTCCAGCACGCGGAGCGCCCGGCGGACACGTTCCTCACCGAGCGTGCCCTCATCATCAATGCCCGGCGTGTCGCTGATAACCACCGGACCGATAGGGAGCAGTTCCATCGCCTTCTGCACCGGATCGGTGGTCGTGCCCTTGACATCGGAAACAATGGACAGTGTTTGTCCGGTCACGCGGTTTACCACGCTGGATTTGCCCGCATTGCGCAGACCGAAAAAGCCGATGTGTACGCGCTCGCCAGAGGGCTGTGCGTTCAGTCCCATAGGAAACCCTCCTTAGAAGCGGAAATCACGGCGGTTGGAGCTGCAGATATCCTTGATATGCTCGGCTGCAATTTCGCGTACCTTATCGCGCGGGATCTTTTTAAGTTCCTCCTGAATCAGCTCCATGCCGACGCGCCTGGTGTCTTCGCTTGCGTAATCGACCAGATACTCCGCGAGTGTCATCAATGCGTTCGGGTGGCAGCAGTTGAGGATCTGACCGTTCTTGCACAGGCTCATGAAACGGTCGCCGGTGCGGCCCTCGCGGTAGCAGGCGGTGCAGAACGACGGAATAAACCCAAGCTGCATGAGCCAGTGAACAACCTCATCGAGCGAGCGCTGATCGGATACATCAAACTGCTCAGAGTCGTGCGGACGCTCCTCTTCCTCATAGCCGCCGACCGAAGTACGGGAAGCACCGCTGATCTGCGAAATACCCAGACCAAGCGCCCGCTCACGCACCTGCTGGCTCTCGCGGGTGGAGATGATCATGCCGGTGTACGGCACGGCAATGCGGATGCACGCGATAACCTTTGCGAACAGCTCGTCACTCAGGCCGTTGTCGAATACATCCGGGTCAATATCGTCCGCGCGCTTGATACGCGGCACGCTGATAGTATGCGGGCCAACGCCGTGTACAGCCTCCAGATGCTCGGCGTGCATGAGCAGACCGGCGAACTCGTACTTATACATCTCCAGACCAAACAGAACACCCAGGCCAACGTCGTCGATACCGCCGTCCATCGCGCGATCCATTGCTTCGGTGTGGTAGTCGTAATCGTGCTTCGGACCTGCCGGATGCAGCTTGAGGTAGCTCTGTTTGTGGTAGGTCTCCTGAAACAGAATGTAAGTGCCGATGCCGGCATCCTTCAGCTTGCGGTAGTTCTCGACTGTAGTCGCTGCAATGTTGACGTTAACACGTCGAATCGCACCGTTTTTATGCTTGATGGAGTAAATGGTGTTGATGCACTCGAGAATGTACTCAATCGGGTTGTTGACCGGGTCCTCACCAGCCTCAATGGCAAGACGCTTGTGACCCATATCCTGCAGCGCGATAACCTCGCGGGCGACCTCTTCCTGCGTCAGCTTTTTGCGGGTGATATGGCGGTTTTTCGCGTGATACGGACAGTAAACACAGCCGTTTACGCAGTAATTCGACAGATACAGCGGCGCAAACATAACAATACGGTTGCCGTAGAACGCCAGCTTGATCTCCTCGGCCAGCTGATACATCTCCTCGATCTTTTCGGGAATATCGCAGGCCAGCAGCACGGAGGCTTCGCGATGCGTCAGACCGGCACAGTGTACGCCGGTGGCGGTCTTCTGCGGACGGGCCTTTTCCAGAATGCTGTCGATCAGCTCGATGTTGCGCTTGTTCTCCTCGGCATATTTCAGCGTTTCAAGGATTTCCTCATGGTTGATAAACTCCTCTGCATGGAGTGATTTCGGGTTGTACTGAGCCATTTTTTGTTTTCCTTTCTTATCTTGCGGTCAGAAGATTACTCTTTCCGTCAGAGTCCCTTAAAATGTATCACTTATCGGATAATATCTCCGCGTGCGGTAACAATCCGGCAGCCGACCGACGCCACACGGCGCGACAGACAGCCGATGCACTGTGCAGCCTCCTCGCCGGTACATAGTTTGCCGTCGTACAGTGCATATTTTTTTCGCACCCCAAGCGGAGACAGATTGGGCATCACTACGTTTGCACCAGCCTGCAGTCCGCGCTCGCGGCCGTCCGGCCGGATGGTGCCGAGCGCCGTTGTGGCCGGCAGCAGCAAATTCGGCTGGATCAGCCGCAGCAGCGACAGCAGATACACTGTCTGCTCACACGTTCCTGCCGGAAAATCGCGGAACGGTGTGTCTTTCTGCGGAATAAACGGGCCGATACCGCACATCTCCGGCCGAAATTCTTCGATGAACTTTAAGTCCTCAGTGAGTGTCCGCGCCGTCTGATACGGCGAGCCGACCATAAAGCCGCAGCCGGTCTGGTAGCCGATGTCTTTCAAATCACGAAGGCAGCGCATGCGGTTGTCAAACGACATCTGCGCCGGATGCAACTTTTCATAATGTGCCTTATCGGCGGTTTCGTGACGGAGAAGATAACGGTCCGCGCCTGCGTCGAACATCGCCTGATAGGCTTCACGAGGGAACTCTCCGAGCGACAGCGTTACTGCACAATCCGGGAACTCTGCTTTGATCTGTCGTACCAGATGGCAAACCACATCGACTGAGAATGCGCTGTCCTCGCCGCCCTGCATGACAAAAGTGCGGAAGCCGAGCGCATAACCTTCCCGGGCACAGTCCAGTATCTGCGCCTCGGTCAGTCGGTAGCGGTCACATGCGGGATTGGAACGCCGGATACCGCAGTAATAGCAGTCGTTGCGGCAGATATTGCCGATTTCGATCAGTCCTCGAATGTACACATCCGTACCGTATACCTGCTTTCGTAAGGCAACCGCTTTCTCCGCGGCATAGGCCGCCAGTTCGTCGCTCTGGTTTTCGATCAGATATTCGTATTCCTCTATTGACAGGCTGTGCTGCGCTTCCAGCCGGTCAATGAGCTGCTTTGCCTTATTCATCGCTCTGCACATTGGAGTACGCGGCCTTGACGCTGATGCCGTCCAGATTGCCGATCTTGCCGGACAAAGCCGAGATCACATCCTGCGGCGCATCAATGGCGATGGACACAATGTTGATATTGCGCGCTCGATAGGGAATACCCATGCGCCCGATGATATAGCTGCCGTACTCATGCAGCAGGGTATTGAGCCGTTCCACAGAATCCGTGTTCTCTACCACGATTCCCATTACGGCAACTCTTGTTTGCATAAAAACACCTCGGAATAAAAAATAACTGCGTCCTCTGAAAGACGCAGTCCGGTACAGATATAAACGGCGCTTCTGTGCAGGAAACGCTGCAATACGATGTGGACGGCTCCTTTCATGCAGAATCTGCGGACGCAGAGGCTTACTGTCAGGATCGCTACCTCTATTATAGAGGATAGTCGGCAGACCCGCAAGTAAAACCGACGATTTTATGCAAAGAATTATTTTCGCAAAAATATGTATGATATTTTTGTCGAATTTTATCCTTCCAAATCTATATCTTGTATGGTACAATGCAATAGCAGCACACGATATATGGGTATGTGCTTTTGCACTTCGCCTGTAAACGGCAGTGCTTTTTTGTTCGCTTTTTGTCGGACAATATGATATAATAATGAACGTATGAAATTTAGAGAGGAAGAACAACACATGGTTCGAGTTGTCAAAAAGGATCACACCAAAGAACCGTTTAACATCCAGAAGGTTGTTATCGCCGTTAATAAGTCGGCAAACCGTGTCCTCTACAACTTTACAGAGGATGAGTTGAAGTCGATCTGCAATCATGTCGAGGGTTATATCCGTGACCATCACATGACCGAGATTCAGATCTGGCAAATGCACAACATCGTTGAGTCTGCACTTGAGTCGGTGCAGCCGGAGGTTGCCAAAAGCTACCGCGACTACCGCAACTATAAGCAGGATTTTGTCGGCATGCTGGACAGCGTATACCAGAAAAGCCAGTCCATCATGTATATCGGCGATAAGGAAAATTCCAACACGGATTCCGCGCTGGTCTCCACTAAGCGCAGCCTGATCTTCAATCAGCTCAACAAGGAGCTGTACCAGAAGTTCTTTATGAACACCGAGGAACTGCAGGCCTGTCGGGATGGCTACATTTACGTCCACGATATGTCGGCACGTCGCGATACCATGAACTGCTGCCTGTTTGATGTAGCGAGTGTCCTCAAGGACGGCTTTGAGATGGGCAACCTGTGGTACAACGAGCCGAAAACACTTAATGTTGCATTTGACGTGATCGGCGATATCGTGCTGTCTGCGGCGAGCCAGCAGTACGGCGGCTTTACCGTGCCGTCGGTTGATCTGCTGCTCGAGCCGTATGCCGAGCGCAGCTACAAAATGATGACCGAGAAGTATACTCGTCTGGGTCTGGATGCTGATACGGTCGAGAAGGAAGTTATGGCGGACATTCTCAACGACTTTGAGCAGGGCTTCCAGGGCTGGGAATACAAGTTCAACACGGTAGCATCCAGCCGCGGCGACTATCCGTTCATCACCATGACGATGGGCACCGGCACGGGCCGATTCGCAAAGCTGGCCTCCATCACCATGCTGAACGTGCGCCGCAAGGGACAGGGCAAAAAGGGCCAGAAGAAGCCCGTACTGTTCCCGAAGATCGTATTCCTGTATGACGAAAATCTGCACGGACCCGGCAAGCCGCTCGAGGATGTATTTGAAGCCGGTATCCTGTGCTCGTCCCGCGCGATGTACCCGGACTGGCTTTCGCTGACCGGCGAAGGCTATGTACCGAGCATGTATAAGAAGTATGGCGCGATCATCAGTCCGATGGGCTGCCGCGCGTTCCTTTCTCCGTGGTTCGAGCGCGGCGGCATGAAGCCCGCAGACGAGGATGACAAGCCGGTATTTGTCGGCCGCTGGAACATCGGCGCGGTGTCGCTGCACCTGCCGATGATCTACGCCAAGGCTCAGCAGGAGAACCGCCCGTTCCACGAGGTGCTCGACTATTATCTGGAGCTCATCCGCAAGCTGCATATCCGCACCTATGCGTACCTGGGGGAGATGCGTGCATCTACCAATCCGCTGGCGTACTGCGAGGGCGGTTTCTACGGCGGACATCTCAAGCCGTCGGACAAGATCAAGCCGATCATGAAAACCGCTACCGCGTCGTTCGGCATTACTGCCCTTAACGAGCTGCAGGAGCTGTACAACGGCAAATCGCTTGCCGAGGACGGTCAGTTTGCCCTCGAAACACTGCAGTATATCAACGATAAGGTCGAGCAGTTCAAGAACGAGGACGGCAATCTGTATGCTATCTACGGTACACCGGCAGAGAGTCTGTGCGGTTTGCAGGTCGAGCAGTTCCGCAAGAAATACGGCATCATCGAGGGTGTTTCCGATCGTCCGTATGTCTCCAACAGCTTCCACTGCCACGTTACCGAGGACCTGACACCGATTCAGAAGCAGGATCTTGAGGGTCGTTTCTGGAATCTGTGCAACGGCGGCAAGATCCAGTACGTCAAGTACCCGATTGACTACAACCATGAGGCGATTCGCTCTCTGGTGCGCCGCGCCATGGCAAAGGGCTTCTATGAGGGTGTCAATCTGTCACTCGCGTACTGCGATGACTGCGGTCATGAGGAGCTTTCCATGGACGTCTGCCCGAAGTGCGGCAGCCGCAACCTTACCAAAATCGAGAGAATGAACGGCTATCTTTCCTACTCTCGCGTGAAGGGCGATACGCGCCTGAACGATGCCAAGATGGCCGAAATTGCTGAAAGAAAGAGTATGTAACACGAATGCAGTATCACAATATAACCAAGGACGATATGCTCAACGGCGATGGCCTGCGTGTTGTGCTGTGGGTGGCCGGCTGCGGACACGCCTGTCCCGGCTGTCACAACCCCATCACATGGGACGCGGAAGGCGGTCTGCTGTTTGATCAGGCAGCAAAGGCTGAGCTGTTCACCGAGCTTGGCAAGGACTATATCTCCGGCATCACGTTTTCCGGCGGTGATCCGCTTTTCCCCGGCAACCGTGAGGAGATCAGCGAGCTGTGCCGTGAGATTCGGCAAAAGTTTCCGGATAAAACCATCTGGCTGTATACCGGCTACCGCTGGGAGGAAATCAAGTGGCTGCCGTTTCTTGATCAGATTGACGTGCTGATCGACGGTCGTTTTGTACAGGCGCAGGCCGATCCGCAGCTTCACTGGCGCGGCAGTGCCAACCAGCGCGTGATTGATGTTCCGCGCACGCTTGCGGCTAACAGTATCGTCCTGCATGACGATAAGTAAAAAGGAGTGCTGAATTATGCAACAGATCGCACAGTTTTTCAAGGTATCCGAGGAACAGTTTGTCCGTGACTGGTGCACGGCTACCCGCCGCAGCGCGGATGAGGCCAAGAAGGTCTATCAGAACATCCAGCTGCCGCGCCGCGCGACCAAGGGCTCTGCCGGCTATGATTTTTTTGCGCCGGAAAGCTTTACGCTTGTTCCGCATGAGACCATCCTTATTCCGACCGGTATCCGCGTTATGATCGAGGACGGCTGGGTGCTGAGCCTGTACCCGCGTTCCGGTCTGGGCTTCCGTCACCGTCTGCAGCTTGACAATACGGTCGGCATTATCGACAGCGACTACTTTGAGGCTAAAAATGAAGGACACATTCTCATTAAGATGACCAGCGACGATCACAAGGGCAAAACCCTATCGGTTGCCGCAGGCGACGGCTTTGCACAGGGTATTTTCCTGCCGTTCGGTATCACCGTGGACGATGAGGCTGACGGTGAACGCACCGGCGGCTTCGGCAGCACGACTGAAAAGAAGTAACGATTTCATAAACAGCCAAAAGCGCATTCACAGAGATTTATCTGCGAATGCGCTTTTTCTTATGCCCTGTTTACATGAAACAGGCAGCACAGGATCCCGCGTAAGCACTTGGGACTTTTCCATACAACAACCTTCATCATGCCTTACCCTCCTTCAGCACTGCAGCAGGAACAGCCCTGCCGCGATCACTGCCAGTGCAATCAGCCACACCGGCAGACAGGATGGGAGCAGACTGCCTAGCAGCAAGCCTGTTCCAAACATAAATACGGCAAGACCGATCGCCTGACCACGGCAGAACATAGCGCATCACGCTCCTGTTTCCAGTATAAGCAGCTCGGATAGAAAATGTGACAGCAAAGCGAAACCGATCTGTTCATATTTTACGCAAGCGCTTCATATGGTAATGCAGGAGCAGCGGTGAAACCAAAGGAGGCAGCATCAATGGAACTGAATCAAACAAGCATCTGCTACTACGAAAAGAAATTAGCGCATATCTCTGCGGCGACAGAGAGTGCGGATTCGATTGTGCCGGACACATTTCCGGATATCGGACGAATCGTGTGCGCGTATGGTACGGCGGCCATCAAGGACCAGACTCCACAGAATGACCGCCTGTTGGTATCCGGCACCGTGCAGACGACCGTACTGTACGAACCGGAAAACGGTGGTAAGCTACGTCGGCTCTCCGTGCCGGTCACGTTTGCACATATTGAGGAATGTGAGGGTTTAACGGCAGAATCTATCTGCAGCACCGTGTGCCGCATTGCTGCAGTAGATGCCGAAGCTATGAACAGCCGCAAGGTGAGCGTCAGCGTTCAGCTTTGCTTTTTAACCGAAGGCTACTGCAAAGCTGAGTGCGACGTGACGGAATCGGTCGAACTGGACGGCATAGAATGCCTGAGCCATTTGCAGAGCATAACGCTGCTGGAGCAGGTACGCAGTTATCCGGTGACAATACTGGACGACATACAGCTTGCGGATGCAGCGGAGCTGTCCCTGCTGCACACCGACTGCACGATGCAGGTATCCGAGTGCCGCGCCATGCATGGCAGAATCATCGTGAAGGGTGAAGCTGTGCTGCACTGTCTTGCCATGCAGGAGGATGATGCTGTGCGCGTACTGAACAGCAGCACGCCGTTCACGCAGATTCTCGAGCTGCCGGAAGCAGAAGAAGACGCCCTGACTGCAGTCCGGATGACCGTATCTGAGGCAGACTGCCGATTGGAATCCGATGGCATGTTGTCCTGCACCATCAGCGCACAGGCAATGGTGCTGCTGCGGCAGGAGCGCAGGCTGCGCTGCATCGAGGATATGTATCTGCCCGGCAAGGAGCTTGCTGCGCAGGCAGAGCATCCTGTATTGCAGAATATGCCGTCCGCACGGCCGTTTACCGCCGAAGGCAGCGAGACTTTGCAGACCGCACAGCATGTATCTCATGTGATTGCCGCGCAGGCGGTCTGCTGCGGCGCAAAGCGTGTATCGGAGAGCGAGCTGCAAATCAAAGCTGGTGTTCGCGTGCTGTATTTGAGTGATGAACAGCAGCTTTGCGCGGTACAGCGTATTGTACCGCTGACCATGCCGTACAGCGAAGCCGGAGAGCCGGAAGAGCTTACGCTTTCGGCACGCGCCACAGCGGCGGGTGAGCGAGGATTGCTTTTGACTGTCACCGCAAACGGCGCTGCTGCAACACAGGAGCGTGTGACATTCTGCCATATCTCTGCGTTGGAGATCAAGCCAAAGGAGAGCGGTCATAATGGCGTAACACTGGTTCTCAAGCAGATCAACGGCGAAGAACGGCTGTGGGACATTGCCAAAAACTGCGGTACGACCGAGCAGGCCATCCGCTGTGCGAATGACTTGCCGGCAGAGGCAGAGTGTGTGCAGAATGCCATGCTGCTGATTCCGATTCAGGACTGAAAGGCGGGAAGAGAATGGAAAACCAGATTTACGACCAAATCAGCAGCCGTACCGGCGGTGATATTTATATTGGTGTTGTCGGTCCGGTTCGTACGGGCAAATCCACATTTATCAAGCGGTTCATGGAGACTATGGTGCTGCCCGATATGGAGAATCCCTACAAGCGGGAGCGCGCACGGGATGAATTGCCGCAGTCCGGCACCGGACGGACAATTATGACTGCCGAACCGAAATTTGTGCCGGAAGAAGCGGCGGAAATCGCTCTGCCAGAAGGCGGCGCATGTCGGGTACGGCTGGTGGACTGCGTAGGCTATCTGGTAGAGGGCGCACTCGGCGGCATGGAGGGAGATACACCGCGCATGGTATCTACACCGTGGCAGGAAGATCCCATGACACTGGCCGAAGCGGCAGAGATCGGCACGCATAAGGTTATCGGTGAACACTCTACCATCGGACTGGTGGTGACGACCGACGGCAGCTTTACCGAGCTGCCGCGTGAAGCCTATATACCGGCAGAAAAACGCGTAATTGAGGAACTGCAGTCACTCGGCAAGCCGTTTCTCGTACTGGTAAACTCGTCAGAGCCGAACGGCGAAGCGGCACAGCGTGTATGCGACGAGCTGCAATCGCAGTACCAGATTGCACCGATTGCGGTGAACTGTCTTGAACTGGATGAGAGCGGCATTGCAGATATTTTACAGCAGGTGCTCTACGAATTTCCGGTCTGCGAGATTGGTTTTGTCCTTCCGCGTTATATCGGCACTCTGCCGCTGCATCATCCGGTGCAGAACAGCATTTACCAGTGCATTCGCACAGCCGCCGCCGACGGAGAGAAAATGCGTGATGTACAGAAGCTATGCCGTACCCTCGAAGAGAACGAATACGTCGAGCGGGCGAGCGTGGACAATATGGCGCTCGGCAGCGGCTCGGCGGTCGTGCGTGTGGACGTACCGGAAACCGTATTCTACGGCATTGTCGGCGAGCAGACCGGCATTCAGGTGCGGGATGACGCAGATTTGATTCGTGTGCTTGAGGATTTCGCTGCGGTGAAACAGCAGTACGAACGGCTGCATGGTGCGCTCGATCAGGTATATCAGACCGGTTACGGCATTGTGATGCCGTCGGTGGAGGAGCTTTCGCTCGAGGAACCGGAAATCGTTCGGCAGGGAGGGCGGTATGGTGTGCGTCTGCGGGCTTCTGCACCATCCATCCATATGATGCGGGCCAACATCAAAGCCGAGGTCAATCCGATCGTCGGCACGGAAAAGCAGTCGGAAGAACTGGTACACTATCTGCTCAGCGAGTTTGAGGAACAGCCGGAGAAGATTTGGGAGACCAATATTTTCGGAAAGTCGCTCAATGAACTCGTGCGTGAGGAACTGTCGCACAAATTGAGCCGTATGCCGGATGATGCCCGTGGTAAAATCCGTGAAACACTGGAAAAGATCATCAATGAAAGCGCAGGAGGACTCATTTGCATCATCCTGTGAAATCGGGCGTGCCTGCCAAAAACAGGCACGCTTTTTTAACAGAATTGTAAAGACTGTCCGCTTGTAAAGGTCGATTTGCTGTGCTAAAATGTATAGTGTATAGAAATGCGCATTTGAAGGAGACTTTTACTTGACCAAACAAGTGTTTATCATAAACGGCAGCGGCGGTGTCGGCAAGGATACCGTATGCAGTGCTGCCGCGCAAAGCTGGAAGGTGCAGAACATTTCGTCCATCACACCCATTTTGCAGGTGGCCAAAGCCGCAGGATGGGACGGCACCAAAACACCGGCGGCACGTCGTTTTCTTTCGCAGCTGAAGGCAGACTGCACGGAATTCAACGACCTTCCGTTCCGCTACTGCACAGAGCAGCTGCAGATATTTGCTGAAAATGATGCGGAACTGCTGTTCGTCCATATCCGGGAACCGGAGGAGATCGAGCGGTTTCGTCAGACAGCAGGCGTAAACTGCAAGACCATTCTCGTGCGTCGACCGACACTTGAGCAGGCACGCGGACAGCTGGGCAACCGCTCAGACGATGGCGTTGCAGCGTACGCCTATGATGCGGAATTCCTCAACGACGGTTCGCTGGAGGAACTGCCCGCAAAAGTACACGACTTTTTACAGGCTCTGATCAAGAGATAACTTTCAAGATCAGGCACGGCTCTGTTTCACAGGAACAGAGCATAGAAAGGAACATCAAAATATGAGCCAGAACAAGAAGAAGTTCTTCGGCAAGCACAAGGACGAGCAGGAGCAGGATCTCGAGCAGACGCAGCCGCTTCCGTCGATGCCAGAAAACACCGCTGACAAGACCGTTCAGACGGAGGGCAATACTGCATCGGAAGAAGCATCCGAAAAAGCTGATGCTGACGAAAAAAATGAGAAGGCAGAGCAGCTTGCTAAATCCTTTTGCAAAAGATTTAATCGAAGCCAGTGCGTCCGCGTTATCATTGCAGCCGGATTGATTATTCTGCTGGTCGGCGGTTCGGTATTTGCTGTCATTCGCTCGCGCAATACCGGCACGGAGGACACAATTCCGACGACTGCAGTCGTTACCTATGGCGATATTGGCACTTATATCGAGGGCAGCGGTGAAACGGCTGCGCGCAATACGGAAGAACTTGGCTTAGGACTTGAGGGCAAAATCTCTCAGGTGCTGGTTTCCGAGGGAGATGAGGTGCATGCCGGTGATCCGCTGGTCGTTGTCGATCCGACCGGAATCCGCGAACAGCTGACAGCGGCACAGGCAGAATTCACTGCCGCGCAGAGTGAGCTGACCAACGCACAGGCAGCGATTACGCAGGCACAGAGCCGCATTGCCTCGGCGCAGAGCCAGTACACCCACGGCAGCGCTACGGCACCGTTCAGCGGCAAGTTTATCGCATCAAGCACATTTGCAGTAGGGCAGAAGGTAAGTGCAGGACAGACCATCGGCCGTATGGTCAACGACAGCCAGATGCAGCTTGCTGTACAGTTTAGTTCGGAATATGCCAAAGATATCAAGGCCGGTCAGACGGCTACGATCTCTACCTCTGTCGGACAGGTTTCCGCTGTGGTTTCGTCGATTGATTCCGCTTCCGGCAAAGGTACTTTCCTTGTTGTATTGACCGTACAGAATCCTTCCGGTGCACTGGCGCAGGGAACGAGTGCTACCGCAACGATCAACAGCGACAGTGCCGGCACGATTTTCTCTTCCGGGTCGGGCACGCTGGACTACATCAAGGAGCAGGTTATCACGGCACCGATCGGCGGTGAAATCACGGCCTATAACGGCTCGAACCACACATACAGCAGCGGTGCAGTCATTATGTCGATCTCCAATGTTACAGCGCCGGATACTTCGGACGCGCGAAGCAGCCTCACGGCTGCACAGAGTACGGCTGCAGCCGCACAGGCCAAGGTGAGCGAGATTCAGACGCGCATTCTCAAGCTGCAGCAGGAGATTCTGGATGCCACGATGACGGCTTCGATCGACGGCGTTGTCACCTCACTGAACGCGGAAGAAGGGGAGGAGACCGATGGTACCGAGCCTCTGGTTGTTGTTTCCGACCTAAGCGATACCGTTGTTACGGCCGAGCTGACGACAGATGAAGTGCAGTCTGTCGAGCCTGGTCAGACGGTAACAATGAACATGTACACGATGGATGGTTCCGAGCTGCCGCTCACCGGTGTGGTTGACTCGGTTTCGCCGGAGCCGAGTCAGAACACGGGCAGTCAGGGCAGTCTGACGACTTTTAAGGCAATTATCACGGTTGATTCTATCGAAGGTCAGGCGATTTCCAGCGGCATGATGGTCGATTACAAAATTGCAGTTGCCGAATCGGACAGCTGCCTGATAGTACCGACTTCCGCTATCGTTCACGCGGCGGATGGCAGTACGGGTGTATTCACCAAAACGCTCATTGACAAGGACGGCAACGAAATTCCATTCGATGATACACTGCCGATTCCGGACGGCATGGAAGCACCCGAAGGCTATCAGCTGGTAGCGGTGGAAACCGGCGTTTCAGATGCGAACAATACCGAAATTTTCTGGGGCGTCGATGAAGGTGCAACGGTTTATCTGAATGCCACACCAAATACATCAAACGCGATAACTGATGAGGAAAATACAGCATATAACAGCTGATAAGCAGTATAAAGCACGGCTTTTGTTTTAGAACAGAAACCGTGCTTTTCTTTATTTCTTGCAAACTGGCATTACAAAATAATTGCAATCTGAGTATTTTAACATATTCAGATTGAGCGTATAATGCGTTCATACACCAAACAACAAAGGAGTCTGAACGACATGAGCGTACAGTATAAGCTGAACAAGGAGCTGGCCCAGATGCTGAAGGGCGGCGTCATTATGGACGTAACCACACCGGAGCAGGCGAAGATTGCCGAAGCAGCAGGCGCATGTGCAGTTATGGCGCTGGAGCGCATTCCGGCTGACATCCGTGCAGTAGGCGGCGTTTCCCGCATGAGCGACCCGAAGATGATTCGCGGTATTCAGGAAGCAGTTTCCATTCCGGTTATGGCGAAGTGCCGTATCGGCCACTTTGTTGAGGCACAGGTTCTGGAAGCAATCGAGATAGACTATATCGACGAGAGTGAAGTGCTGTCTCCGGCGGACGATGTATACCACATTGATAAGACACAGTTCAAGGTTCCGTTTGTATGCGGTGCGCGTGATCTGGGTGAAGCTCTGCGCCGCATCGCTGAAGGCGCAGCAATGATCCGTACCAAGGGTGAGCCGGGCACAGGTGATGTTGTGCAGGCAGTTCGTCACATGCGCGCTATGAACGCAGAAATTCGCCGTGTGCAGAATCTGCGTGAGGATGAGCTGTTTGAGGCCGCAAAGCAACTGCAGGTTCCGGTTGAACTGCTCCGCAGTGTGCATGAAAATGGCCGACTGCCGGTCGTAAACTTTGCAGCAGGCGGCGTTGCAACTCCGGCTGACGCAGCACTGATGATGCAGCTTGGCGCAGAAGGCGTATTCGTTGGTTCGGGCATCTTCAAGTCTGGCGATCCGGCAAAGCGTGCTGCAGCAATCGTAAAGGCGGTCACTAACTACACCGATGCAAAGCTGATTGCAGAACTGTCTACCGATCTGGGTGAAGCAATGGTTGGCATTAACGAGAACGAAATCGCATTGCTGATGGCAGAGCGAGGCAAGTAAAATGGCAGTTGGAATTCTGGCGCTGCAGGGCGCCTTCGCAGAGCATGCCGCAGTGCTGGATAAACTCGGCGTACCGCACTTCGAAATTCGCCAGAAGCGCGATCTGGATCAGCCGATGAATGGTTTGATTATTCCGGGTGGCGAAAGCACAGTAATGAATAAACTCTTGCGCGAGCTGGATTTGTATGATACGCTGCGTGAGCAGATTCAAAACGGACTTCCTGTATTCGGAACCTGTGCCGGTCTGATTCTGCTGGCTAAGCAGATTGATGGTGGCATACCATGCTTCAGTGTGATGGATATCCGCGTAAAGCGTAATGCCTATGGCAGACAGCTTGGCAGTTTTTTCACGGATGATCGGTTTGGCGGTAGCGAGAGAATACCGATGACATTCATTCGCGCACCATATATTGAGAGCGTAGGAAATAATGTCGAGGTGCTATCCATTGTTGACAGTAATATTGTTGCTGCACAGCAGGATAATATGCTCGTGACCGCATTTCATCCGGAATTAGATGAGGATTTGACGGTGCATCAGCATTTCATTCGGATGGTTGAGCAGTTTCGGTTGAAGAATGCGGGATAACTAAAATAAGCGGCTCTGTAAGAGCCGCTTTCGTCTGTATGGAAAATCTACTGCACACAAAAATACCAACAGAAAGATATGAGCATGCTATGACTAAAATTGTAACAATTGTGTTTTCTGTCACTGCACGAAAATGATGCATCACAGAAAAACAGCAGATGTGCTGCGTAATTGCCAGCACCTCTAATTATACAAAATAAAGATTTTGTATAATTAGTAAACCATCTATTTTATAGCCATTAATAATTAACAGTTTTCATCCTATTTTCTCCAGATACTCTATCATATCAGCCACAGCACGATCATTATTAGAACTTACCGTCATATTTACATTTTGCAGCACTTCCGGCTCTGCATTGGCCGGTGCAAACGAAATCTGAGCTTCTTGCAGCATGGATTCATCATTGTAGCTGTCGCCAATAGCAAACACACGTTCAACGTCTGGTAAGTATTCAACAATATTTCGTAGAGCCGAACCCTTATTCACACCAGCGGCTGTGATTTCACAGAATGTCGGCATGCTGGATGTCACATCAAATACATGCGGATACCGAATCAGTAAATCCTGTGTCAGTGCAGTGATTTGTGCCGGTTCACCGGTAAAATTGACCGTACACCAGTCCGCAGTTGCGCTTTTTGCAAACTTCTCATTAGAAAGCATCTGATAATCCAAATGCAGCTTGTGCATATGCTGCAGCGTGTGATCGCTCATTTGACGAATCAGCGCCGTTTCTGCAGTAAAAACCTCGCAACCGAATTGTGAATTATTTAACAATACATGCTCGATCATTTCTTTCGTCTCGTACGGCATGCCGGAGCAATACAAAAACTTGCGATTTTCATCGCAAATCAACGAACCATTCATCACACTGTATGGCGCATTGACCGGCAACTGGTCTATATATGTGCCAATAGCATGAGGAGAACGGCCGGTCGCAAGCGACAGCCGTCCTCCCTGTTTCGTGAAATATTGTAATGCACGCAAATTTTCTGCCGGAATTTGCTTTGAATCATCGAGCAGCGTACCATCCATATCGCAGGCCAGCAGCATACCCTTAAACTTTTTCATTGCATACGCTCCAATTTATCAAGAACTTCAGTAAAATATTGTGGCAGCGATGCCGAAAACTCCATCCGCTCCCCTGTTTTCGGGTGCGTGAGCGTCAGCTTCGCTGCATGCAGACATTGACCGCCGATATTGGAAAACCGGTCTTTTTTCAGTCCGTACACCGGATCACCGATAATCGGATGACCAATAGATGCCATATGTACACGAATCTGGTGTGTACGTCCGGTCTCGAGCTGAAATGCCATATATGTGTAGCCGTTATATCGTTTGATGACAGTATAATGCGTGATTGCATCACGTCCGCCCTCCACGATTGCCATTTTTTTTCGATCCGTCTTGTGACGGGCAATCGGCTTATCCACCGTTCCGGTATCATCCTTGACAGAACCAACCACAATCGCTTCATAGCCGCGATACGCCGTATGCGCCGCAATCTGAGCTGCCAGGCTCTGATGTGCGGCGTCATTTTTCGCCACAACGAGCAGACCGCTGGTATCCTTATCAATACGATGCACAATGCCCGGTCGATGTTCACCGTTAATGCCAGACAGACTGTCACCACAGTGGTACATCAATGCATTTACCAACGTGCCGTCCCAGTTGCCGGCCGCCGGATGCACAACCATGCCGCGTGGCTTGTTGACCACCACAATATCTGCATCCTCATAAACAATATCCAGCGGAATATTCTCCGGCTTGAGATCTACTTCCTTTAACTCCGGAAGCTGAACCGTAATTGCCTCGCTGCCGACCAGCTTGTAATTTTTCTTGAGTGGCTGACCGTTACAGCTTACTGCTTGCTCTGACAGCAGATTCTGCGCCGCAGAGCGGGTCAGTCCTTCAATCTGCTCTGCCAGCCAGCTGTCGATACGCTTGCCGGATTGCTCTGCCGGAACTGTAAATTGTAATTCACTCATGGTTACTTCTCCGCTTCGCTTGTTTCCTTGTGCTGAAACATAAAATATAGCACAAACAGTACACCACCTGCACAAATGAAGATATCTGCCACATTAAATACCGGGAAATGAATCAGACGGAAGTCAAACATATCGACAACAAAACCGTGTGCTACACGATCAATGGCGTTGCCGAGTGCGCCTGCCGCCACCAGAATCAGAGACCAGCAGCCCAGCTGAGTCTGCAGCATATTCTTGTAAATCGCTGTGAAAATGGCAACTGTAATCACAATGGCCAATACAACAAAAATCCAGCGTGAATCAAATTGCGCGAACAGGCTGAATGCTGCACCGCGATTCTCGATATAAGTCAAGTGAAACACACCATTGATCAACGGAATGGTCTGCTGTGCCTGCAGGGACGTAAATGCCCAGTATTTCACTGCCTGATCTGCCGCGATCATCAGCAAGATTGCACAAATATAAATCGGCATCTTCTACCTCCAAAACAAAAAGGAGGAACAGAATTGCTCTGCTCCCCCTTGGATTCTTCTTTTAGCCTACAACCTTGGCACAGCGAGCACACAGACCCGGATGCTTTGCATCAGAACCAACGGTCTTAGCCTGCTTCCAGCAACGCAGGCACTTCTCACCTGCTGCGCGGGCAACAGCAATCTTCAGACCCGGCAGATTCTCGCTTGCAGCGCCCTCACCGTCACCGGCAACGACATCAAGTTCGGAAACAATGCACAGATCAGCCAGATCCTGACCACAGCCGTTCAGGAATGCAGCCTGTTCAGCGTCAGCGTAAACAGTAACGCATGCTTCCAACGGCTTGCCGATGGTCTTAGCAGTACGCGCACCCTCGAGAGCCTTGTTTACATCATCGCGGAATGCTGTCAGCTTGTCCCACTTAGCACGATCCTCATCGCTGAAGGACAAAGCCTCGTCAACCTGCGGCATCTCGTTATATGCTACGTTGCGAACATCATCCTCAGCAGCGTGCGGCATAGCCTGCCAGATTTCGTCTGCGGTAAAGCACAGAATCGGAGACAGCATGCGAACCAGCGCACTCAGGATACGATAGATCGTAGTCTGTGCAGAGCGGCGGCTCAGACCATCGGTCTCATCGCAGTACAGACGATCCTTGATCACATCGAGGTAGAAGTTGGACATATCAACAACACAGAAATTATGAATTGCATGGAATACGGTGTGGAATTCGTAGCTATCATATCCCTCACGAACCTTTGCAGCAAGGTCGTTCAGCTTCATCAGTGCCCACTTATCCAGCTCCGGCATATCTGCGTATGCAACAGCGTTGGTCTTAGGATCAAAGTCAAACAGGTTGCCCAGAATGTAGCGAGCCGTGTTGCGGATCTTCAGATAGTTCTGAGAGAGATGCTTGAGCATGTCCTTGGAAATGCGCATATCCTGACGGTAGTCAGAAGAAGCAACCCACAGACGCATTACATCTGCGCCATACTGCTTGAGGATATCCTCCGGAGCAATACCATTGCCCAGAGACTTAGACATCTTCTGACGTTCCTCATCAACGATCATACCGTGGGTGATAACCGTCTTGTACGGAGCTTTACCCTGTGTAGCGATAGAGGTCAGCATCGAGGACTGGAACCAGCCGCGATACTGGTCGTTGCCTTCCAGATATACGTCAACCGGGGTCTTCTGACCTTCGCGGTTCTCAATAACAGCGCGCCAGGAGGAACCGGAATCGAACCATACGTCCATGGTGTCGGTTTCCTTGTCAAACTCGCTGCAGCCGCACTCACATTTGGTGCCTGCCGGCAGAATCTCAGCAGCCGTCATGTCGAACCATGCGTTGGATCCCTTTTCACGGAACAGATCTGCAACGGTTTTAATCGTCTGCTCATTTACCAGCGGCTTGCCGCACTTCTTGCAGGTGAAGATCGGAATCGGAACACCCCAGACACGCTGACGGGAAATACACCAGTCGGAACGCTCACGGATCATGGAGGTCATGCGCTCCTGACCCCAGCCGGGAATCCACTTGATGTCCTCACAAGCCTTGACTGCGTCATCCTTGAGCGCATCGACAGAGCAGAACCACTGCTCAGTGGTGCGGAAGATGATCGGGTTTTTGCAGCGCCAGCAATGCGGATAGCTGTGCACGATGTCCTCGGTTGCGAGAAGTGCGCCGCAGTCATCCAGATCCTTGAGAATAACCTCGTTGGAATCGTCAACGAACATACCCTCATACTTGCCGGATTCGGCGGTGTGACGGCCCTTGCCGTCAACCGGAACGATAATCGGGATGTTGTACCTCTGGCAAACGATAAAGTCATCAGCACCAAAGCCCGGAGCGGTATGAACACAGCCGGTACCGGCATCGAGCGTTACATGGTCACCGGTGATAACCAGAGAATCACGGTCGAACAGCGGGTGCTTGGTCTTGATCAGCTCCAGATCAGAGCCGAGAACGGTTGCGAGAACTTCCCAGCTGTCAATGCCGGCAGTCTTCATAACAGAAGCAACCAGTTCCTTTGCCAGAACATAAATCTCGCCGTTCGGAACCTTAACGAAATCGTACTCGAAGTTCGGGTTCAGAGAAATTGCAAGGTTGCCCGGAATGGTCCAGGTAGTGGTGGTCCAAATTACGAAATATACATTCTCCTTGGTACCAAGCAGCTTGGTGATAACACCCTTGTCATCGGTTACAGCGAACTTTACAAAGATAGACTTACACGGAACATCCTTGTACTCAATCTCTGCCTCAGCCAGTGCGGTCTCGTCGTGCGGGCACCAGTAAACCGGCTTCTGACCCTTGTAGATGTAACCCTTCTTAGCCATCTCGCCGAAAATCTCAATCTGAGCAGCCTCGTAATCGTGGGTCAGGGTCAGGTACGGGCGATCCCAGTCACCGATAACGCCCAGACGCTTAAACTGGGTACGCTGGGTATTGACATGATCGTGTGCGAACTCTTCACACTTGGAGCGGAACTCCGCAGTGGAAACCTTGCTGCGATCCATGCCGTAAGCCTTGATTGCCTGACGCTCAATCGGAAGACCATGGGTATCCCAGCCCGGAATGTACGGAGCCTGATAACCCATCATATTGCGCGAACGCAGAATAAAATCCTTGAGGATCTTATTCAGTGCATGACCCATATGCAGATTGCCGTTTGCATACGGAGGGCCGTCATGCAGAACGAAAAGCGGCTTGCCCTCGTTCTTCTTCATCAGTTCATGGTAGAGGTCGTTCTTCTCCCAGTTTTCCAGAAAACCCGGCTCGCGCTTCGGCAGACCGGCACGCATCGGGAATTCGGTTTTGGGCAAATTGATCGTATTGTTGTAATCCTGCTGCATTGTGCAGTATTCAGTCCTTTCGCTTATTTACTTAACGTCCTTCGGGTCGTATTCAGTGCCGAACTGCAGTTCGCCGAAGTCGAATTTACGCGTTGCATCTTCCACTGGTGCATCGCCCTTCCCAGTCGCATTTGTGTTCTTTGCATCTTCAGTCTGCTGTACCGGCGCGAGGTTTTCGCCCTTCGCCAACTCTGCCAGTGCTCTTGCCTGCGACTGATACAGCTTTGCTACATGAGCGATGAACTCGGCAGTGTTCTTTCGGGCAGTCTCCAGTTTCTGTTCCTCGGTGTTGATCTCCGCCTGGGTGTCTTTCACCTTGTTGGCGGTTTCATCCTTCGCAGAAGCAATGATCTCCTCTGCTTCCTTCTTCGCCTTGTCAATTGTCTCCTGTGCAATCGACTGAGCGGTCAGCAAGGTACGGTGCATTCCTTCTTCAACACCGCGGTATTCTTCAATTTTATCGACCAGCACCTTCATTTTTGCCTTCATAGCAGCGTTTTCCTTCTGCATCGCTGCAAATTCCTCTGCAACACGCTCGAGAAAAGTATCGACAGATTTCATGTCATATCCGCCGAAAACCGCTTTTTCAAAGCCGATTTCTTGTATTTCCTGCACCGTCATATGTTTTTCCTCCGTCTTTATATCATTTGCCGTACTGACACGGAAAAATGGTCGGGCTGCGCCCGACCAAAATCAGCGCCGTTTGTCCGGCAGGCTTAAAGCATATATACCATTTGTTCTAAAACAATCAGAACAAAAAAAGCCAGCATAAACGCAAAATCAAACGGACAATTCCGCAGCGCACTCACGCGGCTCAGCAGACTGCGAAAAGGTTGAATGACCGGCTCGGTAACAAGGCACAGAAACTCGTAGATTTTTGAGTCACTGCCCTGTACGAACCAGCTCATGATTGCCCGTGCAAAAAACATAAACTGCAGAATGCGCAATAAGCTGCCTACGAAATATATTACCAAGCTATTCACGATAGTACTCACGATCTGCGCTTAGAAATACATACCGCTGTTTTCCAGTTCGTCGATCAGATCGCCCATAATATCAACATTGTAGGGTGTGATAATATAGGTGCTGTTTGCAACCTTCTTGATCTTGCCTTCGTTTGCATACGCAACACCGCTGAGGAAATCCACCAGACGGCGGGCAATATCCTTATTGGTCTGCTCCAGATTCAGGACAACCGTACGCTTGTCCTTGAGATGATCTGCAATCTCCGCAGCCGTCTCAAAGCGATCCGGCTTGACCAGAACCACAGCCAGCTGTGTAGTAGTATTGATGTTTACAACCTTATCGCTGCGATCGTGACGGCGCACCTGAGGCACGTCCTGTGCATCACTGTCGTACGAACGGTCATAGGATCTTCTATTGTAAGATGATGGCTCGCTATCCATCGCAGGTTCTTCGTTTCTCTGACGGGGCATCTCGTCTTCGTAGTCGTCCTCCAACTCGCTGCCCTTTACCCAATCAATAAAGCCTTTGATTGAACCCATGCCAAGTTCCTCCTTATGTTTTAAGGCGAAACGATCTGATACGGCCGTTTGCCAAAGATCGCCGTGCCTACGCGAACCATGTTCGCTCCGCACGCAATCGCCGTTTCAAAATCATTCGTCATTCCCATAGACAAATAATCCATATCTACATTATCGTATTTTTTCGTCAAAATGTCAATAAATACTTGACGCATTTCGGTAAAGTAGTTTGAATTTTTTGTTTTTTCATCCGCAACGGGAGGAATTGCCATCAATCCGCGGATATGAAGCGACTTTTTTGCGCTCAATTTTACGATTGCATCGTGCAGTTCTTCGGGCGGAAGACCGCTTTTGGCAGCTTCTCTGCCGATATTTACCTCCAGAAGAATATCCTGACAAACACCGCGTTTCTCGGCTTCCTTGGCGATAGCCTCGCCGAGATGAACCGAGCCGACCGACTGAATCAGCGAAACCTTGCCGATCAGGTACTTGACCTTGTTGGTCTGCAGCGTGCCGATAAACTGAAGGTCTGCGCCATCGTAGGCGTTCTGTTCATACTTCTCCTGCAGTTCCTGTACGCGGTTTTCGCCGCACACACGGATTCCCGCTTCGATAGCCGCCTGCACGCGCTCGGCGTCATTCATTTTGGTCGCAGCCACCAGTGTAATTTCACTGGGATCGCGCCCTGCCTGCACGGCGGCATTGTTTACGCGCTCGATCACAGATTTTACGCGTTCCTGCAGTTCTTTCTTTTCTTGCTCCGTCATGTCTTCACCACCATATTGTTTTGCAGATTTTTACCTTGAACGATAACCTGGTCTCGCTCGACCAGCATATCGGAGTTGGTCGCACTTTGTTCGACGACATAATAATCGTCCGCCTCAAACAGCTCGTGGATCATTTTGAATTTCTGTATCGAGCCGCTCAGGATGAACACGCCGGGGATCTGCGTGGTCTTTCCGTCGCTGTCTGTTTGTTCCTGCACACGGACGGCACTCTTCGGCACCTTGAGTCCGGTGTAGGTCGCAATGATAATTTCGATCGGCTGTTCGCGCATGGAAACCATTTCACTGCTGAATTCTGTGCCTTCCATCACCAGCAGAGCCGTATCGCTGTTACCTTGATGGTTGATGGAATGCACGGTTACTTTGGATTCCATCGAAGCCTGCGTAAAGTTTACTGTCAGCTCCTGACCGACCTGCAGACGCTCGGCCTGCTCGGCCGGAATCTTAGCTGCCAGATACCAGTTGAATCCCTTAACGATCTTGCCGAGCGAATTGCTGTTCTCAGCAGACGGCTGCTGCGCAACGGTCTTGTCAAACTGCTCCACGGTCATCTCATCCAGTGAGGATGGTGTGAGAATGCTCTCGTATCCATCCACTACCTCGGAGAAATATCCGGACGAAGATGCAGTGAGTTCCGTGGTTCGGCCGGTAAGCTGATGCTCAAGCGAGGACTGCTCAGAAACCAAAGCGTCACGTTCGGCAGATACCTCGTTGGTATCCACATTGCCGGTCTCGCGGCGCAGCGACAGCGTGCGCAGCGAACTTGCGGCAGACGCGACCGAAGAGCCGCTGCCTTCCTTCACCTGCTCGGCCAGCTGCTCGATCGTCAGCGTGATGACCTGATCCAGCTTTGCAATGTTTGAGCTGTCCGATGTGGACTGCAGCGCTGTATCCAGAAGAGAAATACGTTCCTCCAGCGGATCAAGCTGTCGGCTCAGATCCATAGATTCCTGATCAGAATAGATGATCGCCAGCGGTGCGTCCTGCTGTACGCGTTCACCGCTGTACACGATGTGCTTGACCGAGCTGCCCGTGGCATTGTCGATCGGTTCTTCATCGCGGAAGAACCAGCCATCGCTCGTAAAGCTGTCATTAACTGTGACATGCAGAGCCGGTGTGGTCTCCGGTGCAGCCGAAAACGCGTTAGAAAGACGGCCGCCCAGATAAATCACCATCAGCACCGCCGCAATGATAAATACAACGCGGTTTCCGCCGTCATTCCGCCGTTTTCGCGGCTTGGATTTTGTGCTTTTTGTCTGTTGTCCCATGTAAAGACCTCGTATATGTTCACTGTTCCGCACGCTCCCCTCTCGGTGCATGGAGATCGACTCTATGCTGCGGGATCAGAGTAGAGATTGCGTGCTTATAGATCATTTGCTGTTTTCCGTCGCTCTCCAAAATCACAACGAAGCTGTCGAATCCACGGACGATACCGCGCATCTGAAACCCGTTCGTTAAAAATACGGTGATGTTCTGCGCCTGCTGACGCAGTGCACTGAGCATTCTGTCCTGTAAGTTGATTTCGTTTCGCACAATGATTCCTCCAGTTGAAATTACAATTTATGGTATCATTGTACACCGTGGTTTTGAAGATATTTTGTCGTTTCCTGTAAGACGAAAGGAAGTTCTTCTCCACTATTATAATATATCCAGTGGATGCTGTCATCCCTTTTCAACCAGGTAAGCTGACGTTTTGCATAATTTCTGCTGCGCCGTTTGAGCAATTCGGTACATTCTTCCAATGTTTGCTCGCCGTTCAGATAGCCGAGCAGCTCTTTGTAGCCGATGGCCTGCGCGGCAGTGCCGGTCAGCAGACCGCGTTCCACCAGCCGTTTCGTCTCCTCCAGCAGACCGTTTTCCAGCATAAGATCCACTCTGCGATTGATGCGGTCATACAGAATTTCACGGTCAGACGGGCAAACACCGATCTTGAGCGCATCATACTTTGGCTCCGGACGCTTGTTCCTGCGGTTAAATTCGTCGATCGTCATACCGGTCTGCTCATACACCTCAAGAGCACGAATGACGCGCTTGAGATTATTCGGGTGCAGACGTTCCGCTCCGGCCGGATCTACCTTAGCCAGACAGTCATGTACCGCCTGATTGCCCTGCTCAGCCGCCATCCGCTGATATTTCTCACGCACAGTCAGGTCGGTCTCATCGCCGGAGAATACGCTGCACTCGATGAGCGCGTCCATGTACAATCCTGTACCGCCGACAACGATCGGCGTCATGCCGCGCGACAGAATATCCTGCGCAGCAGCGTCTGCCAGTTCGACATACCGTGCCACCGAGAACGCTTCGCCGGGCTCGCACACATCGAACAGATGGTGCGGTACGCCCTGCCGTTCCTTCATATCAGGCTTGGCGGTGCCGATATCCATCTCACGGTAAAGCTGCATGGAATCCGCAGAAATGATCTCAGTATGCAGTTGTTGCGCCAGCGCGACCGATAAGGCGGTTTTGCCGCTGGCAGTCGGTCCGCAGATACAGATCAAACGGTTTTCCATGCTGTTTCCTCGCTTTTTATTGATTTACACGCTTGAACATCTTGTCAAGCTCATATTTGGTCAGACGAACGGTCGTCGGTCTGCCATGCGGGCAGGAACGCACGTTGTCATCGCTCAGCACCCGCTCGCACAGGTCCTGCAGCTCGGTCATCGTGGTCGGTTTGCCTGCCTTGATAGCCGCCTTGCATGCTACCGTATGAATTAAATCGTCCAGACGATCCGGCACGGTGGTACGGCTGTTCATCGCCTTTTCGGCCAATTCACTGATGACGCTCTGCACATCGCCGCTATCCAGATAAGCGGGCACGCTGCGTACGGCAAAGCTGTTCTCGCCAAAGCTGTCGATGGCAAAGCCTGCCTGACGGATGTCCTCGATCTGCGACTGCACAGCGGCGGCTTCCTCGCCGGTCAGCTCAACAATTACAGGCGTGAGAAGCTGCTGCTGTGGCATATCGGTCTCCGCACGCAGCTTGTTGAACAGAATGCGTTCATGCGCGGCATGCTTGTCGATGAGAATCAAGCCGTCCTTGTCCTCAGCAATGATGTACGTCTGAAAGCATTCGCCGATCACACGCACACCGGTATCCAGCGGCTGCAGGATCTGCGGCTTACCCTTGACCTCCGGTGCACTGACAGACGGCACAACAACCATCGGTTCATCTTCCGGCTCCGGTGCCGGCGTATGCACGGCAGGTGTCGGTTCTGTGACCGGCTCGACCGGCTGTGCCATTCGCGTACGAACTGGTTCCTGCGGTTCCTCCTGCAGTATGCGCGGCGCGGACAGATAACTCGATGCACTGCGCGGACGCTCTGCCTTTGGCGGGATGGACACGAGGAAATCCTCTAAATCCGGTGCTTCCTCGTCGTTCTTTACCGGTGCAATCGGTGTTGGCTTGACACTCGGCGTGACAAACGGCTTAGGGTCTACCGGCTTTGGAATCGCAAACCGCTGCTGCTCATGCGTCAGATTATCTTCGCGCGGCTTGGCAGGCGCTTCCTTTTCCTTGTGCTCCAGATGCGGCATATTGTCGTTTGCGGCAAGTGCATTCTTGCAGGCAATATACACAACCTCGAAAATCGGCTTTTCCTGCGAAAATTTGACCTCGGTTTTTGCAGGATGCACGTTGACGTCAACCGCCGACAGCGGCAAATCCAGGAAAAGCGCACCAGACGGATATTTGCCGGTGATGATCGCATTGCGATAGGCCTCTTCCATCGCCGCCTGCATAAGACGGCTCTTGACATAGCGGCCATTGACGAAAAAGTGCTGCATGGAACGGTTGGCACGTCCGGCGTGCGGCTTGACAATGTAGCCGTGCACGGTCATACCGTTGCGCTCGGTCATCGGCACTTCAATCATATTGGCAGTCATTTCCTTGCCGAATACGCCGAACACCGGTGCAATCAGCTTGCCCTTGCCGTCCGACGAGAATACCTGCTTGCCGTCGCGAATGAGCGTGAACGCAATCTCCGGATGGGAGAGCGCCGCATGCTGTACTACGCCGAGAATGTAACCTGCCTCGGTGAAGTCCTTTTTGAGAAACTTCATGCGAGCCGGTGTGTTGAAGAACAGGTCGCGCACAACGATTGTTGTGCCTTCCGGACAGCCGGCTTCCTCCTGTGTCTGAATCTCACCGGCTTCCAGATGCAGGTGCAGACCCGCAATCGAACCCGCCTGACGCGTAAACAGATCAATGCGCGTAACCGACGAAATCGCAGCCAGTGCTTCACCGCGGAAGCCCAATGTGCCGATAGCATTCAAATCTTCCTCGGTACGCAGCTTGCTGGTCGCGTGGCGGCGGAAGGCCACAGGTGCATCCTCTGCCGACATGCCGCAGCCGTTATCCGCAATACGCAGATAGGTAATGCCGCCGTTTTCGATCTCCACCGTAATGCGGGTAGAACCTGCGTCAATCGCATTCTCGACCAGCTCCTTCGCCACAGAGGACGGCCGTTCAACAACCTCTCCTGCCGCGATCAGATCCGCAAGATGCGGAGATAATTCATGAATCACTGCCATTTTTCTTTGTTTTCCTTTCCGGAACAAATCATGGTTGGTCTTTCCTGCCCTGATAAATGATTAAACCAGCTTTTTCAGCTCATACAGTGCGTTAAGCGCCTCGATCGGCGTCATGGTGTCCACCTGCAGTGCACGCAGCCGCTCTGCGACTGCATCGCCGGAGAGCGAATCTATCGTCATCTGCGGAACGTCTTCCGGTTCCTCAGCTACGGCGTGCAGCTCGATTTTTGGCATGGTGGATTCCAGATCAGCCAGCACAGCCTTTGCTCGCTTGATGACCGGATTCGGCACACCGGCCAGCTTTGCAACCTCAATGCCATAGCTGTCATCCGCGCCGCCGCGCACGATTTTGCGCAGGAACGTAATGTCATCACCGCGCTTTTTGACCGCGATATTGTAATTCTTGACGCCCTTGACCAGATCTTCAAGCACGGTCAGCTCGTGATAATGCGTTGCAAACAGCGCGCGTGCGCCGATGCGCTTTTTGTCCGCTACATACTCTACAACTGAGCGGGCAATGCTCATGCCGTCATAGGTAGAGGTGCCGCGGCCAATCTCATCCAGAATAATCAGGCTGGACTTGGTAGCGTGCCGCAGAATATCCGCGACCTCGCTCATCTCCACCATGAAGGTGGATTGACCGCTCGCCAGATCATCCGACGCGCCGACACGGGTAAACACGCGGTCTGCCACGCCGATATGCGCAGACGAGGCCGGTACATACGAACCAATCTGCGCCATGATGGTAATCAGTGCCACCTGCCGCATATAGGTGGATTTGCCTGCCATATTCGGGCCGGTGATGATAGCGACGCGGTTTTCCTTGCTGTCGAGCAAGGTGTCGTTCGGGATGAACAGACTGTCGGACAGCATTTTCTCAACAACCGGGTGACGGCCGTCCTTGATGTCAATGCGGTCGGAAAAATCCACCACCGGACAAACATAGTTGTTATCACATGCCACATCAGCCAGAGCGCACAGAACGTCAAGCGTTGCGATGGCCTGCGCGGTTTTCTGCACGCGGTGTACCTCGGCGGCAATCTGGTCACGCACAGAGACAAACACCTCATACTCGAGTGCGGTCAGGCGTTCCTGCGCACCGAGCACGGTGCTCTCGAGCTGTTTCAACTCTTCGGTGATATAGCGCTCGCTGTTCGCAAGCGTCTGCTTACGAATGTAGTTCTCCGGAACCGCCTCCGCATTGGAGCGGCTGACCTCAATATAATAGCCGAACACGCGGTTGTAGCCGATTTTCAGCTTGCTGATACCGGTACGCTCGCGTTCCGCCTGCTCGATTTCGGCAATTTTGCCCTTACCGCCGGACGCAAGGTCGCGCAGACGGTCAATCTCCTCGTTGAAGCCCTTGCGGATCATGCCGCCTTCCCGAAGAAGAATTGGCGGCTCATCCACGATGGCCTGCTCGACCAGCGCGCGAATGTCTTCGAGCAGATCAATCTTGCCGGTCAGCTCACGCAGCATAGCCTGTCCGAACAGAGCAGCCTGCGTTTTGATCTCCGGCAGGCAAGAAATTGCCGCCGACAGCGCACGCAGATCACGGCAGTTTGCAGTGCCGTAGGCTACGCGCCCAATCAGGCGCTCCATATCGAACACCCGCTTGAGTGCGTCCGTCAATGCCGTGCGGGCAATTACATCGTCACACAATGCACCTACCGCCTGCTGACGGCGTGCAATATGCAGCGGATTATACAGCGGTTTTTCAATCCACTGACGAATCAGGCGCGAACCCATTGCCGTACGCGTGTGGTCAAGCACCCACAGCAGCGTGCCCTTCTTCTCCTTGGTGCGCATGGTCTCGCAAAGCTCGAGATTGCGGCGTGCGATCAGGTCAAGCTCCATATACTGGCCTTGATGGTACACCTGCAGCTGATTCAGACTGGAAAGGCTGGCCTTCTGCGTCTGCTCGAGGTAATCCAACAGACCGCCGAGGCACTGCACAGTGCACGGCAGGTCGGTCAGGCCGGCAGCGTCAAAGTCCTGCACCTTGAAGTGCTCCTGAATGCGTTCCGCACTGCGCTGTGCCTCAAAGCACTCCTCCGGCATCGGCTCTATGAGCGCCTCCAGACGTTCCTTCAGAAAGGACTGAAGGCTGTCTGCCGAAATGGCTCCGCCGCCGACCAACACCTCACGCGGCGCAAAGCGTCCGAACTCGCTGGTGATGTCATTCCAGTTATCCGAGCCGGTCGCGTACACCGAACCTGTCGTAATATCAGCAAAGCATACGCCGACGGAACCACCGGCTGCATATACGCAGCCGAGAAAGTTGTTCCGGTTTTCATCCAGCATGGAGGCTTCCACGACCGTACCCGGTGTCACGCGTCGGATGATCTCGCGCTTGACCAGACCTTTTGCCTTTTTCGGGTCCTCCATCTGCTCACAGATCGCGATTTTGTAACCCTTCTGCACCAGCTTGGCAATATAGCCTTCCGCGCTGTGATACGGCACGCCGCACATCGGTGCACGTTCTCCCTGACCGCAGTCGCGGCCGGTCAGCGTCAGCTCCAGCTCGCGGGAGACCAGTTTGGCATCGTCAAAGAACATTTCGTAAAAATCGCCCAGACGGTAAAACAGAATGTAATCTTTATTTTTGTTTTTGATCTCAAAATACTGCTGCATCATGGGCGTCAGTTCAGCCATGTTCTTACCTCTTTCTTATAATTTGTGTGCAAACAGACAGCGAAGCGAGGTTTTCTCGATCTCTGCCTCGATAAATTCACCGATCTTGATATCGTCACCGCGCACGCAGACAAGCAGGTTGCCCTCGGTACGGGCGGTAAACGGATATTCCGGTCCCTTGGCATTGCCGTCCACGAGCAGCCGCAGCTTCCTGCCCTGATAAGCTGCCTGCTTTTCAGCAACGATTTCATCCTGCGCCTTGAGCAGGCGCTCGAAGCGGCGCTGCTTATCCTGCGGCGTAGCGTTATCCTCATAGGAGGCTGCGGGCGTGCCCGTGCGAGGCGAATACAGGAAGGTAAACAGCAGATCAAACCGGGTATCCTGCACCAGCTTCAGGGTCTGCTCGAAATCCTCGTCCGTTTCGCCCGGGAAACCGACGATAATATCGCTTGACAGCGTAATATCCGGCATCTTCGACCGTGCATCCGCAATCAGCGATTTGTAGTGCTCTGCCGTATAGCGGCGGTTCATGCGGTGCAGAATCTCGTCACTGCCAGACTGGAACGGCAGATGCAGCTGCTTTGCAACCTTATCGCACTCTGCCATAGCAGAGAACAGCTTGGGAGACGCGTCCTTCGGGTGGCTTGTCATAAACCGCAGCCAGAAATCGCCGGGCACGGCGTTGAGACGGCGCAGAAGATCGGCAAAATCCACGTCAATGCCGAGATCCTTACCATAGGAGTTGACATTCTGCCCGAGCAGCGTAATTTCCTTGTAACCCGCCGCGACCAGCTCACGCAGTTCTTTCTCGATCTCCTCCGGTCGGCGGCTGCGCTCTCTGCCGCGCACATACGGCACGATGCAGTAGGTGCAGAAATTGTTGCAGCCATACATGATGGACAGCCACGCCTTTGCGCCCTTGGCACGCAGCACCGGCAGACCTTCGGCGATATCGTCCTCGCCGCCGATGTCGAACACGCGCTTTTTCTCGGTCAGCACGCGGTACAGCAGCGACGGAAATCGCCAGAGCGCATGCGTGCCGAACAGGAGATTTACCTGCGGATAGCTTTTCTTAATCTTCTCGACGTTTTTCTCCTGCTGGGCCATGCAGCCGCACATTGCAATAACAAGGCCCGGCCGCTCCTTTTTCAGATGGCGGAGTGCGCCGACGTTGCCGAACGCACGATCCTCGGCATGCTCACGCACAGCACAGGTGTTGAACAGGATAAAATCTGCCTCGTCAGGCGTATCGGTCATTTCGTAGCCCATTTCGGACAGCATGCCGCGAATACGCTCGGTATCCGCCTCGTTCTGCTGGCAGCCGAACGTATGCGTATAGGCTTTTGGGCGCTTGTCCCCCAATAGGCGGGCTACTGCGTCAATATAGGTAAACTGCGATTGCAGCTGTTCTTCGGAAACATTCTGGGTTGCCATGAAACTCTCCTTTTATCGAAATGGAGTGCCGTCAGAAGTAAACACGTTCATGCGGTGGTACGCGCTGAACGGAATCTCGTACTGCGGCAGATACTGCCGGATGGCACGAGTCAGATATTCCGGACTCATGTTGTTATTGCCGGCAGCGGTGGTGACAACAGCGGTCACCTCATCAGGGCCGTCGGTAACGGTCAGATCGCGCATCAGCTCACGCATATTGACCGTCTTTTCGCCGCGCTTGGAGCGCTTGACGATCTCGACCACCGGGCGGCGGAACAGGTCGCGCACATCCGCGGCAAAGCCCTTGGGCGTACCATCCTCAAAACCCCATGTGATGCGGTACTGCGACCATTCAATTGAACCGACCTTCATGCCGCCGTCGGCAAGCGGGTAAATCTCGATTGCACGCAGGCCCTCGGGAAATACATCATTGAGCGCTTCCACCGCATTTTCCGGCACGGCTTCTGCCGTGATATTGAAATCCAGAAATTCGCACTCGCCGGAGTAGCCGGTCGAGAGCGGCAGCGCCACCGAAACGTAGGCGTGCTGATTGAAACCCTCGGTGAACCACAGCGGCATCTGGCAGCGTGCCATCGAACGCTGCATAGCGTGCATCAGATCAAGGTGAGAGATATACTTGGCTCTTCCTTCTTTGGCAAATTTCATTCGAGCCTTAAACATGGCACTTGCCTCCCTTCAGCAGAGCGCTTGCGCCGCAGCCGGCACACTGGTGCATACAGTCCGGCGTGATAGCCGCTTCGCGGGAACGTTCCCACTCACGCTTGAGATGCTCCTTGCGTGTGCCGCAGCCGATGTGATCCCACGGGAACACCTCGTCCATCGGACGCTGACGGGATGCGTAGAACTCTGGATCGAGTCCGCAGTCGCGGAACGCCTGCATCCACTTGTCAAAGTCGAAGCACTGATCCCAGCCGTCCATCTTGCAGCCGCGCTGCCACGCCAGCAGAATCGCCTTGCCCTGACGGCGGTCGCCGCGTGCAATAACGCCCTCAAGCACCGAGGTCTCGGCATCATGCCAGTTGTAGGTGACATTCTTGGTTTTCATGACCACCTTGAGGTGCGCCTGCTTCTCGCGGAACTGCTCGAGCGTGTCCTGCGCGTCCCACTGGAACGGGGTCTGTGGCTTGGGCACAAAGCACGAAGCCGACGCTGTGATACGCACGCCGCGCGCACGGTTGGGCGTGTTCTCACGCCAGCAATAGGCGACCTTTTTGCAAATGTCGGAAATGCCGTCCAGATCCTCGTATGTCTCGGTCGGCAGACCCATCATGAAATAGAGCTTGACGTTATTCCAGCCACCTTGAAAGGCAATCTCGCAGGCGTGGAGTACGTCCTCCTCGCGGATGTTCTTGTTAATCACGTCGCGCAGGCGCTGTGTGCCTGCCTCACACGCGAACGTCAGGCCGCTTTTGCGGGTTTTCTGTACGCGCTCCATCAGTTCGGCGGAAAAGCTGTCCGCACGAAGAGAAGGCAGCGACAGGCTGATATGCCGCGGCTCACAATAGTCGAGCATGCACTCGGTCAGACCGGACAGCTCACCGTAGTCACTGGTAGACAGCGAGGACAGAGAGATTTCCTCGTAACCGGAGTTCTTGAGCACCGCCTGCGCCTGCTTGAGCAGCACTTCCTTGGACTTGGTGCGCAGCGGACGATACGTGTGGCCGGCCTGACAGAATCGGCAGCCGCGCGGACAGCCGCGGAATAGCTCGATCATCGCACGGTCGAACACAATATCCGTCGAGGGCACGACGAAGGACTCCGGATAGTACATGGTATCCAGATCCTTGACGATGCGCTTCTGCACGAGTGCGGGTGCGCCGTGTGTCGGCGTAACGCTCTCAATTGTGCCGTCCTCGTGGTACTTGACCTCGTACAGCGAAGGTACATACATGCCCTCGATCTGTGCTGCCGCAATCAGGAATTCCTGCTTAGACCAGCCTTCGCGCTTGGCCTTGCGGTACAGATCGGTAAATTCCAGCATGATCTCCTCGCCGTCGCCGATCATGAACAGGTCAACGAAGTCAGCCAGCGGCTCCGGATTGTAGGCACACGGACCGCCGCAGGCTACAATATGCTTGAGTTCGGTACGGTCCTTTGCCAGCACCGGAATACCGCCGAGATCCAGCATATTCAGAATGTTGGAAAACGACAGCTCATACTGCAGCGTAAACGCGATAATATCAAATTCCGACAATGGGTCACCGCTCTCCAGACCATACAGCGACAGACCGGCCTCGCGCATTTCAGCCTCCATGTCGATCCATGGCGCGCAGACGCGTTCGCACCAGATGCCCTTCTGATCATTGAGCAGGCCGTAAAGGATACGCGAACCGAGGTGAGACATGGCAACCTCATAGGTATCCGGAAAACAGAACGCAAATCGCAGATCGATGTTCTTTTTATCTTTCATCACCGAGCCCCATTCACCGCCGACGTAGCGTGCCGGCTTCTGTACACGGGACAAAATGGCTTCCATCTTTTTATGCAAGACGTATTCCTCCATTTTCATTCATACAGATTATTGTATCATATCCTTCCGAAAAAAACCATACTGTTTTTGACTGTTTTCGCGCAGAAAGTACACAAAACAAAAAAGAAACGCGAAGAAAGCCCTTACACTTTCTTCGCGTTTTGCTTATTCCTCTGAAATTTCCGGCTTACTGCCGAGCAGTCGGGACGTATTGAATACAGTCAGCACCGTGAGTACGGCATCGACGATAACTGCCATCCACATCTGCGCCAGACCGATCAGCGCCAGTACAGCAAGCACCAGCTTGATGGCGGACAGCAGTGTCAGATTCTGCATTGCCACTCCGTGTGTACTCTTGCAGACCTGAACAGCTTCGCCGAGACCGCTCAGATCATTTGCGGTAATCAATACATTCGCCGCATCCGCTGAATAGCGGGAGCCGCGCGTGCCCATTACCACACCGACATCAGCCATCTTGAGCTGCTCGATATCGCTTACGCCGTCGCCGACATAGGCGGTCGTACCGTCTGTCGGAATCGTGCGCATCATAAAGTCCAGCTTCGCTTGCTTTTCCTCGGGCATCAAGCTGCAGTGAACGGTATCGATACCGGCGGCATTTGCAATTCGCTGGGTTGGTGTCTCAGCGTCACCAGTGATAAGTACAGTACGCTCAACGCCCTGATCCTTGATCTTCTTGATCGCGTCAGCAGCAGACGGACGAACCGTATCCTCCAATTCAATCACGCCGATGTGCTCTCCTTCACAGGCGATGTAAACAACCGTGCCGTCGATATCCGGCAAACCCTTGACACCGCGAGAGACCATCAGCTTTCGGTTGCCTACCAGCAGAACATGATCACCAATACGGGCGCGCACGCCGCGGCCCGGGAATTCCTCGAATTCCTCGATCTTCGGCAGCTTTTCCCGGCATGCACGTACGATTGCGCGTGCAACCGGATGCTGCGAAAGCTGCTCGGCTGCTGCGGCAAGTGCCAGACAGTTCTTTTCGGAGAACTCCTGCGTGGGATAAATCTTTTTAATCTGCAGATTGCCGGTGGTCACTGTGCCGGTCTTGTTGAATACGACCAGACGCAGGTCTGCAGTCCGTTCCATCGCTTCGCTGCCCTTCATGTGAACGCCTTCGCTCTCAAGTCGGCCGCCGCCGCATACAAAAGCAAGCGGTACAGCCAACGCCAGTGCGGTCGGACAGCAGGCGATGAGAAGCGTCAGTCCGCGATATACCCAGCCGGTTATATCCGAACCGGGCATGAACAGCGGCGGAAGTGCGGCTGCCAGTACGGCAATGACGATCACAACCGGAACCAGGCGCTTGGCATTACGCTGCGCACTGTTTTCCAACGCTGCCTTGTGTTCGGCAGCTGCATTCTGTACTCGGCGAATCTGACGAACCGCGCAGTCCTCGTAGCGCGAGATCACACGAATCAGCATCAGAGAGCCGTTATACTGGCTGCCTGCCAGCACACGCGTATTCTTATCAACTGCCATCGGCACGTTTTCACCGGTAAGCACGCTGTCATCCACCGTGCCGTCTCCGCGAAGCACAACACCGTCAATCGGTACGCGCTCACCCGAGTGCACCAGAACCAGCTCACCCAGACGGATATCTGCCAGCGGAACCTGACGCTGTTCGCCCTTCATGTTGACGACCGTTGCCTTTTCCGGCATGAAATCGTGCTGCTGCGGCAACGCCTGATAGGTGGATGCCAGAACGATATCACCTGCGATTTTGCCAATCTCGAACAGGATGAGCACGATCGTTGCTTCTGCACGGCTGCCGAGCGCGAATGCGCCGATAGACGCTATTAGCACGAGCAGATATTCATCGAAAAACGAGCCGTGTGTCAGATTGGTCAGCACACGCGCTGCAATCGGCAGCGCTGTGATCAAAAACGCCAGCAGGCAGAGCGGCAATGCCGCGCTCGAACCTCCCATTGCGATTCCGGCCACAAGAACGATTGCCGCGGCAGCCAGCCGTGCACCTACACTCTGCATATCCAGCCGTGTCATCGGCTGATAGGTCACTTCAGCGCCTTCCTGTATACGGCGTGCATTTTCTCGCCGCAGACGGGTCTGCTCACGCCGACGCATTTTCGCCCGGTACTGTGCCTTCTGCACGAAATTCATACCGGTGGTATCGTCCGCGTCCTCCGGAGCTTCGATTACTGACGGTTCCGGCTTCTTTTCCTCCGGCTTTTTTTCATCCTTTGGTTTAGGCTTCTCCTTAGGTGCGGATTTTGCCTGTTCCTTTTTCTCCGCCTTGTCCTTTTCATGGTTTTTCAGTTTTTCTTTTAGCTTCTGCAGCCTGTCCGGCTTTTCCTCTATGATAGGCTCGAATTCCGCTTCCTCTGATTGTTCTTCCTCAGGAAGCTCGTCCTCTATACCTTCGTCGTCAAATTCCGGTTCGTCCCAGTCGCCCTCGTCTTCAGCCTCATCCGGCGAAGATTCTTCTTCGTCAAATTCGTCTTCCGAATTTTCCGGCGATTCCTCAGCTGCGTCTGATTCCTCCGAGGGCTTTGCAGGCTCAGCTGCCGCCGCTTCCTCGGGCGGCGTTTCCGCCTCCGGAGATTCGCTTTCACTTTGGTGCGATGTATCGGCTTCCGGCTGTTCCGCATTCTTGTCCGGCGGCTCAGGCTCGCCGGGCGGCGCTGATTCTTCTTTTTCAGGCGGTTTTTTGTTCTCCTCGGGTTTAGGTTTTTCCGGAGCGGCAAACAGCTGCGCTACTGCCGAATTTTCCAGATCCGCTAAAATCGAATCGACCTGTGCTAAAATATCTTCCGCCGTTGTCTGGTCCTTCTTCTGTTCCGAATCAGGGCGGTTATTTTCGCTCATTCCGTTTATCCCTCCTGCACGTGCGCGATTCCCTGTGCCAAAATGGTCTGAATATGATCATCGCACAGCGCATAGTATACTGTTTTTCCGTTTTTTCGACTCTTGACCAGCCGCGCCTGCTTCAAAAAACGAAGCTGATGCGATATCGCGGACTGGCTCATGTTCAGCAGCGACGCAATATCACAGACACACAGCTCCGCGGACACCAGCGCCGCCAGTATCCGCAAGCGGGTCTTGTCGGAAAACGCTTTGAAAAAATCTGATGCGGCTGTAGTGATCTCCTCTGCCGGCATGGCGCTGCGCGCTGCCATAACTGCATCTGTATGGACGATATGCTCCTCGCAGCACTCCAGTTCTGCGTCTGTATGCTTTGCCGACAATTTGATCCCTCCCGCAATATGTGCATATCTATTCAACTTATGATAACATTCCAGTCCACTTCTGTCAAGAATCGAGTCAGACACAAATGACAATTTTGCGTGCAAAAAAGTCCTGCAGGCCGGATACGGTCTGCAGGACTTGAACGCAATTTTTACTTTTCGGGCTGTTCGCGCTTCGGATCGGTCATAACTTCCTTGAATGAAGTTGCCAGACCCGCAAGGCTCTGAATCTCGCTCGGGATGATGATCTTGGTTGCCTTGCCGTCGGCGGCGTTGCTGAATGCCTCGAGGGATTTCAGCTTGATAACCTGCTCGGTCGGTGCCGCTTCATTCAGCAGATTGATGGAGTCTGCCAGTGCCTTCTGCACGGTAAGCAGCGCTTCCGCTTCACCTTCGGCCTCCTTGATCTTGGCAAGGCGATTTGCCTCTGCAGCAAGAACAGTTGCTTCCTTTTCGCCTTCAGCCACCAGAATCGCGGACTGCTTTTTACCTTCCGCTACCAGAATGGACTCACGGCGTTCGCGCTCGGCCTTCATCTGCTTCTCCATAGATTCCTGAATGGCAGCCGGCGGAATGATGTTCTTCAGCTCCACGCGGTTTACCTTAATGCCCCAGTCATCGGTCGCTTCATCGAGGATGGAGCGCATTTTGGTGTTGATGATATCGCGGCTGGTCAGCGTCTGGTCAAGCTCAAGATCACCGATGATGTTTCGCAGTGTGGTTGCAGTCAGATTTTCGATTGCCGCCATCGGGCTTTCGATACCGTATGCAAACAGCTTCGGGTCGGTGATCTGGAAGTACACGACCGTGTCGATCTGCATGGTTACGTTATCCTTGGTGATAACCGGCTGCGGCGGGAAATCGACTACCTGCTCCTTGAGGGTTACCTTGCGGGCAATGCGTTCAAACAGCGGCACCTTGAAATGCAGGCCGGTGCTCCATGTGTCGCGGTAGGTACCGAGACGCTCGATAACATACGCCTTCGCCTGCGGCACGATCACGATATTGCTTGCAATGAACGCGATGAGCAGAACAATCAGCACAATCCAGATGATGGGTACAATAATATAATCCATGATAACGCTCCTTTACAGTTGGTTCGGTTTTACAATCGCCTTGACACCGCGGATCTCCACAACCGTGACTCTTGTCCCGATTGCAATTTGCGCGTCAGTCATACTGCGGGCTGTCCAGATCTTTCCGTTGATTTTTACCGCACCGGTCTCCAGAACATTGTCAATCGGTTCGGTAACAACGGCAGTCTGTCCGATGATACGATCTGCGTTGGTCGCCTGCTGCCGGCTGCCGAGAAAACGGCGGCAGAGCGGACGCACCAGTACAAGCAGCAGCGCGGAGAACACGATGAACACAATCCACTGCCCCATCAGTCCGACCGAAAGGCTGGCTGCAATGAGTGCCGCGACACCGCCGGCAGCGAACCAGATGCCGCACAATGTGAGTGTAAACGCCTCTACCGCTACACTGATGATAATGACAGCCAGCCAGATATACAGGCTGTCAATTCCAAACATCATAAACTATCCCCTCCTTTGGCAACAGTATAGCATGTGCATACGAAAAAGTACAGTAAAACCCGATCAAATTTCCGGCTAATCTTTGCATATTGCACAAAATGTCGAATAAAACAAAATCCGCTCGAACCGTGCAGTACAGTTCGAGCGGGAAATCTTCAAAAAATCAGCGGGTCATGCAGCGCGAGACGTATCAGCCAAATTGCGATATCCAGCACGATAACGCTCCACAGCAGCATGCGCTCGAGGTTTTTGGAGCCGAAAAGCGGCTTTTTGCCAAACAGCGCGTACAAAACGACCAGCGGCAGCACGAAAACCATCGGGTGAAACCGCAGTGCTGTACGAAAGTCCAGTCGGAGCAGAGCGGCAAGTGCGCGGCTCAGTCCGCAGCCGGGACACGGCACGCCGGTCAAGTATTTGATCGGACAGTTCCAGCCGAACAGCAGCGCCGAGGCGTATGCCAGCGCACCCAGTATCAGCAGCACGAGCAGGCCGTTCAGACCGCGCCGAAAGCGCTCCGGCATCAGCCCTTGTAGGTCTCGCGGAACTCGAGGAACTCGTCATAGGTGCATTCCTTGTCCAGAACGCCCTTTTCACGAATTTCGATAATACGGGTCGCGATGGTCTGCACGAACTCGTGGTCGTGGGAAGCAAACAGCACGGTGCCCTTGAAATCACGAACGCCGTTGTTGACTGCGGTGATGGATTCCAGATCGAGGTGGTTGGTCGGCTGGTCGATGACGAGCACGTTCGAGCCGAACAGCATCATGCGCGCCAGCATCAGGCGAACCTTCTCACCGCCGGACAGTACGCGAACCGGCTTGTAAACATCGTCGCCAGAGAACAGCATACGACCGAGGAAGCCGCGCAGCGTGGATTCCAGTGTATCCGTGCGGGAATACGGTGCAATCCAGTCGAGCATGTTTTCCTCGTGGCCCTCGAAGAACTCGTTGTTGTCCTTCGGGAAATAGCTCTGCGAGGTGGTAACGCCCCACTTGAAACTGCCCTCATCCGGTTTCATCTCACCCATAAGAATCTGGAACAGCGTAGTCATTGCCAGCTCGTTATCCGAGATGAACGCAATCTTGTCACCGCGGCGCACGATGAAAGATACGTTGTCGAGCACCTTCTCGCCGTCGATGGTCTTGGAGATGCCGCGCACCTCGAGAATGTCCTTGCCTGCCTCACGGTCCGCGTCAAACGCTACCCACGGGTAACGGCGGGACGAAGCCGGCATTTCCTCGACGGACAGCTTGTCGATCAGCTTGCGGCGGCTGGTCGCCTGACGGGACTTGGACTTGTTTGCCGCAAAACGCTGAATGAAGTTCTGCAGTTCCTTGATCTTTTCCTCGTTCTTGCGGTTCTGATCCTTGATCATGCGCTGAACCAGCTGAGAGGACTCATACCAGAACTCGTAGTTGCCGACATACAGCTTGATCTTGCCGTAGTCGATATCAACGATATGGGTACATACATTGTTCAGGAAGTGACGGTCATGCGATACAACGAGGACGGTGCCCTCAAAATCGGCAAGGAAGTCCTCCAGCCAGCGGACTGCCTGAATATCCAGATGGTTGGTAGGCTCGTCCAGCAGCAGAATATCCGGCTTGCCGAACAGCGCACGCGCCAGCAGCACCTTGACCTTCTCGACGTCACCGAGGTTCTTCATCTCGGTGTACAGGATGGCATCTGCATCCAGACCCAGACCGTTCAGCAGCTGGCTGGCCTCGGTCTCGGCGTCCCAACCGCCCATTTCAGCAAACTCGGACTCCAGCTCGGCAGCCCTGTTGCCGTCCTCCTCGGTGAACGGATCCTTCATGTAGAGCGCATCCTTTTCGTGCATGACCTCAAGCAGACGCTCGTTGCCGCCGAGAACCGTGTTGAGAACAGTCTCCTCGTTGAAGGCAAAGTGGTCCTGCTTGAGTACGCTCATACGGGTCTTGGGCGCAATCGAAACCGTACCGGTGGACGGGTCCAAATCGCCGGACAGAATGCGCAGGAATGTAGACTTGCCTGCACCGTTTGCACCGATAACACCGTAGCAGTTGCCCTGGGTAAATTTCAGGTTTACATCTTTGAACAGCGGCTCGCCGCTGAAGTTTAAGCTAAGATCGCTGATAGTGATCATGTAAGAGATTCCTCCCGCATTATTTTTCAATTAGAATCAGTATACCACATAAACCGCTGTTTTCACAGATAATTTACAGATGCAGCCGTATTTTTGTTCATGTTGTCTTGAAACGACACCCAGAATGCTATATACTATATTTATAAATATCAATCCCTATTTGTTTCAGGAGGTTTTTCCCTATGTCTAACCTGATGGAAGTTATCAAGTCTCGCCGCTCTACGCGCGCGTTCAAGTCCGAGCTGCCGCCGAAGGATCAGATCATGCAGATTGTTGAAGCTGCTGAATGGGCGCCTTCCGGCATGGGCAAGTACCTGTGGCACTTTACCGTGATTTACAATGCAGAGAAGTCACTCCAGCTGGCTCGTGCCGTCGCTGAGGCAGACAATCGCGGTCCGCAGTACAATTTCTACGGTGCACCGGTCAACATCATCATTTCCTACAAGCGGGATGAGCACCACGCTCTGGTAGACGGCGCTGCTGCAATGGAAAATCTGCTGCTGATGGCTACCGAGCTTGGCCTCGGCTCCTGCTGGATCAACCAGCTGCGCGAGACCTGCGACGTGCCTGAGGTTCGTGCACTGCTGACTGAGTACGGCGTACCGGAGGATCATATCGTTGTCTGCTCCGCAGCCATCGGCTACATCGAGAAGGAAACGCCGGCAAAGCCGCGTCATGAGGGCTTAGTTTCGATTACCGAATAATCGAAATAATGGAGAATTGAGAATGGAAAATGCCGCTATTCTTGCGTGCATTAAATCATTCGGCTGTGCCGAATACCTTAATTTTCAATTCATTAGCGACGAAAGGAGCTAATATCATGGATGAGAAGATTGCTAAATTAAAAGAGTGGATCGACGGCAGCGACAACATTGTCTTTTTCGGCGGCGCGGGCGTATCGACCGAGAGCGGCATTCCGGATTTCCGCTCGGTGGACGGTCTATACAATCAGCAGTACAAGTACCCGCCGGAGACCATTCTCAGCCACACGTTCTTTTTGAGCGAAACCGAGGAGTTTTATCGCTTCTATCGGGCGAAAATGCTGGCTCTTGATGCAAAGCCGAACGCGGCTCACCTCAAGCTGGCCGAGTGGGAACGCGAGGGCAAGTGCCGTGCCGTTGTAACGCAGAACATCGACGGTCTGCACCAGAAGGCAGGCTCGAAGGAAGTGCTTGAGCTGCACGGTTCGGTGCTGCGAAACTATTGCATGCGCTGCCGCAAGCCATATCCGGTTGAGGATATCGCCAAGGGCACCGGCATTCCGCGATGCTCCTGCGGCGGCATTATCAAGCCGGATGTCGTGCTGTACGAGGAGGGACTCGACAGCTACACGATCAACAAGAGCGTAGACTACATCTCCAAGGCTGATATTCTGATTATCGGCGGCACATCACTGGCTGTGTATCCGGCCGCTGGTCTGATCGACTATTACCGCGGCAATAAGCTGGTTTTGGTCAATAAGTCCCCTACTCCTGCGGATCGCCGTGCTGATCTGGTCATTCACGCGCCAATCGGCGAGGTTTTCTCGCAGCTGTAAAAATAAAGCTCCCTTTTCCAGTTATATAAACTGCAAACCGAAAAGGGGGGTATTATGCCGATTGATAAAATTGCACTTATTTTTTCCATCATCGAGGGATGAAACTGCTGTACAGATAGGAAAAGACCCGCTTTTAGCGGGTCTTTTCTCGTCAAATTGTAAGAGGTAAAATAGGAATACGCGATATTCAGCTTAGTTGAATGCCTGCTCGAGATCAGCCAGAATATCATTGATATTCTCGGTGCCAATGGACAGACGGATGGTGCCCTGATGGATACCCTGATCCTCCAGTTCCTCTGCGGTCAGCTGCGAGTGAGTGGTGGTTGCCGGATGGATGACCAGGCTCTTAACGTCAGCAACATTTGCCAACAGAGAAAAGATCTGCAGCTTGTCAATGAACTTAAATGCTGCTTCCTTTCCGCCCTTGATATCGAAGGTGAAGATGGATGCGCCGCCGTTCGGGAAGTACTTCTCGTACAGAGCATGATCCGGGTGGTTCGGCAGAGACGGATGGTTCACATGCTCAACCTGCGGGTGATTGGTCAGGAACTCAACAACCTTCTTGGTGTTCTCAACGTGACGCTCGATCCGCAGAGACAGAGTCTCAGTGCCCTGCAGCAGCAAAAATGCGTTGAACGGAGAAATGGTAGCACCAGTATCACGCAGCAGGATAGCACGGATGTAGGTTACGAAAGCAGCAGGACCAACTGCATCCGCGAAAGAGATGCCGTGATAACTCGGGTTCGGCTCAGCGATCGGTGCATACTTGCCGGATGCCTTCCAGTCGAACTTGCCGGAATCAACAATGATGCCACCGAGGGTCGTGCCGTGGCCGCCGATGAACTTGGTAGCAGAGTGAACAACGATATCAGCGCCGTACTCAATCGGACGGATGAGGTACGGGGTACCGAAAGTGTTGTCGATTACGAGCGGCAGACCGTGCTTGTGCGCAATCTTTGCGATAGCCTCGATATCCGGAATATCGGAATTCGGGTTGCCGAGAGTCTCGATGTAAAACGCCTTAGTATTGTCCTTGATAGCGCCTTCCAGTTCTTCCAGATTGTGTGCATCAACGAAGGTGGTCTCAACGCCGAACTGCGGCAGAGTATGTGCCAGCAGGTTGTAACTGCCGCCGTAGATGGTCTTCTGTGCTACGATGTGGTCGCCGGCCTGAGCAAGTGCCTGAATGGTGTAGGTAATCGCTGCGGCGCCGGAAGCGGTAGCCAGAGCGGCAACGCCGCCCTCGAGTGCTGCAATGCGCTTCTCGAACACATCCTGCGTGGAATTGGTCAGACGACCGTAGATATTGCCTGCGTCAGCCAGACCGAAACGGTCAGCCGCGTGCTGGCTGTCATGGAAAACGTAAGAAGTGGTCTGGTAGATCGGAACTGCACGGGAATCGGTAACCGGATCAGCGGTCTCCTGACCGATGTGCAGCTGCTTGGTTTCAAAGGACCAGTTTTCGGTATTCTTGATAGTTGCCATGATAATAATCTCCTTTTTATATACATGTTTGAAGTGATTGATTCGTTTCGTGTACTAAAAAGAAGGTTCACATTCGCCCAAATCGGAAATTCGAGCGGAGCAGCTTTTCAAAGTAGTATCGCATAACCGCGTCTCCTAAATTCATATTATTTCACTGGGATTGCTATGATTATACTAAACTCCCCCTCTTCTGTCAACCCTTTCCGACAAACTTTTTTCGTTCCGGCAGATTGCCCAATTTCCGATGGTCCAATCCCTATTTTTTCGATAGGTTTTGGGGTGGTGTTTCCTGTTCGCCATCCAAATAAAAGAAAACCGCCGCACAGGGATTGTGCAGCGGTTTTGATGATCAATGTTCAGCAGCGAAAAATCAGAACTCGATCTTCTTTGCGATATAAGCAGCAACTTCCTCAATCTTGATGCGCTCCTGCTCCATAGTATCACGGTCACGAACGGTTACGCAGCCATCCTGTTCGGTCTCGAAATCGACGGTTACGCAGTACGGCGTACCGATCTCGTCCTCACGGCGGTAGCGCTTACCGATAGAGCCTGCATCGTCAAAATCAACAGAGAACTGCTTAGCCAGCTCCTGCCAGATCGGCATAGCCTTGTCGGTCAGCTTCTTGGACAGCGGCAGTACAGCAGCCTTGAACGGTGCCAGAGCCGGATGCAGACGCAGAACGGTACGAACATCGTCCTTGCCGTTCTTGTCCTGACCTACGACTTCCTCGTCGTAAGCGTCGCACAGGAAGGCCAGTGCAACACGGTCAGCACCAAGCGAAGGCTCGATAACATACGGAATATACTTCTCATTTGCTTCCTGATCGAAGTATTCCATCGAAACACCCGAGGTGTTCTGATGCTGGGTCAGGTCGAAATTGGTGCGGTCGGCAATACCCCACAGCTCGCCCCAGCCAAACGGGAACATAAACTCGATATCGGTGGTAGCGTTGGAGTAGTGAGACAGCTCCTCCGGATCATGGTCGCGCAGACGCAGGTTCTCGTCCTTCATGCCGAGAGACAGCAGGAAGTTGTGGCAGTAATCCTTCCAGTACTTGAACCACTCAAGGTCGGTGCCCGGCTTGCAGAAGAACTCCAGTTCCATCTGCTCAAACTCGCGGGTACGGAAGGTGAAGTTACCCGGAGTAATCTCGTTGCGGAAGGACTTGCCTACCTGACCAACGCCGAACGGAATCTTCTTACGGGTGGTGCGCTGGATATTCTGGAAGTTTACGAAGATGCCCTGTGCGGTCTCCGGACGCAGATACAGCTCGTTCTTCGCGTTCTCGGTAACGCCCTGGAAGGTCTTGAACATCAGATTGAACTGACGGATGTCGGTCCAGTTGTGCTTGCCGCAGGTCGGGCATGCGATCTCATGCTCGTCGATGAATGCCTTCATCTCAGCCTGGCTGAGTGCGTCAACACTCTTGCCGAGATCGTAGTTGTTCTCAGCACACCAGTCCTCAATTACCTTGTCGGCACGGAAACGCTCCTTGCACTCCTTGCAGTCCATCAGCGGGTCAGAGAAGCCGCCAACATGACCGGAAGCAACCCAGGTCATCGGGTTCATCAGGATCGCGGAGTCAAGACCTACATTGTACTGGCTCTCCTGCACAAATTTCTTGCGCCATGCTGCCTTGACGTTGTTCTTGAACTCAACGCCGAGCGGACCGTAGTCCCAGGTGTTTGCAAGACCGCCGTAAATCTCCGAGCCGGAGTATACGAAGCCGCGGCCCTTGCAGAGCGCTACGATCTTTTCCATTGTTTTTTCGCTGTTTTTCATGTTAAATTCTCCTTTTGGCACAGCTGGCTGCTGCACGCTGTTTTTGCTTTGCACTGGAAAAAGTGCTTGACATGAAATTATTCTACCGTTATAATTAATAATTGTCAAGGGTAGTTTAGCTAATTAAACGAATAGAGTTTGGTCTGATTGGTAAATTGCTTGCGAAAAGCTGACATTTGGGCGATTCGCTCAGTTGGGAGCGGAAGCGGTACAGAAAGCAGTCCCCGTTCTTCCCTGTTCAGTTGAGTTTGCTCAAAACGCTTTTCTTGACACATATATTCGGGCTTGTAGCTCAGTTTGGGAGAGCGTTCGGTTCGCATCCGAGAGGTCGAGGGTTCGATCCCCTTCAAGTCCACCAAATCAAGATAATCCGAACCTTTTTCCGATAGGGAATGGGTTCGGATTTATCATTTATTTGGACGAAATAGTGTAACGCAAAACGGCGGCGATATGTGTGGTACATACTGCCGCCGCTGTTATTTGGGATTATCCCCCTGTTTTTGCTGCTGTGCTTGCCATTCGGCAAAGGCTCGCTTGCCCTCGTTGCTTTCAAAATAACTTTGCATATCTGGGAGCAGACAGCGGGCAATCGCCTCTAATTCATAGTCAGGTATCTTTGGATGGTATTGCTTCTTGCGCTGTGTCAAGCCGGCCTCCCTCCTTTGAGGCACTATTGTATTGTCGATAGTTGATAATGTTCTTGACTGCCCCGGCTTCATCGGTGATGGAGATTGTCTTTTCGTAGGTGAGCGGTGCGCCGTGTACCAATGCTTGCGCTTCGGCTTCTGTTGTCTGCCATATCTCCGGCCTTTTCACGCCCCGGCTTGCCCGGTACAGATTAAAGCCGGGTGGATATAGGTGCAGACGCGCCCCTTTGATGATCGCTTTCTTTCGGTGCTTGCCTTGTTCGTCTGCTATTTCCGCCTCGGCTATCTGTCCTTTTGCATTTCCGGCGCGGAGCGCTTCCGACAATTCCATATCGCCCAGATATGCGGTTAGGTACAAGCCGGGGTTGTCAATCCCTTGCAGGCTTTTGGTCTTGGTAAATCCATGCCCCCAAATTCGCGCCATATCTGCATTAGGAATGAAAGGTGCTTTTTCCGGGAACAGAAAGAGGCAATGCAAATGCCATGCGCCCCGCCCTTGCGGTTCTGCTGCTGTGATATATTCCGCAGGTTGGTATTCATGCTTTTTGAGATAGTACCGAAACCGCTGCCAGAAACGGCGGAAATCCTCGTAGACGCGCCTTTCATCCCGCATATTTTCTTTATATGTCAGCGTTACCCACAATGCCGTTTCCGGGGCTGTTAGATTGACATTGATTAAGTCGCGCAGCTTGCGGAGCGATTGTGCAACACTGGCTTTGCTGTCTGCCCGGTTTGCGGAATGACAGAACTCTTTGACTTCGCCCGTTCGCTTATCAACATATAAGTCGGCGTTTACCTTTTCAATGACAGCACATGGAGTGGAACGCATATAGCGAACTTCAATCACATTCCCGCATCGTTTGACCGTCACAGGCGTTTCCGCCGTGTCTGGCCGCACATCCGGGATTCTGTCAATGTTCATAAAATATCAAGTTAAGCCGCCTGCGGCGGCGGGCGGTTCGGCGGCTCTCGCGCTGCTTCGCCGCCCGCTCCGCCCGTTTTAACGGCTCATTGCCTCTTGAATCGCCTCGTCCAAAGCAGCCATGCTCTGCACCTCTGCAATTCTGATTTTCTCGATACCAACGCCATCAATATAAAGATGCCCCTCGCGTTTGCTGCACTGTGTAATGGATTCTGCAACTTCATCCGGGAACAGCATTTTCCGCCCCTCACGACTAAGATTGCCAAGGGCAAGGCAGCATTGAAAGTTATCTCTCGCCCCGGCAAAATAAGCCGCGTCCGGTCTTTGGATTCCGATAATCGGAAAGAAGCGATATGCCCGCCCTAACATGAGCAGCTCCGCGAGTCTCGTCTTTGCCTGCTCGGCGGTTTTCTTATCCAAGGATAGAAGAAAGCTACCCCATTCATCAATGATAAGATATTGGGGCGCACCCGCTGTACCGCTTTCCTGCTGCTGCTTGAACGCCGCATAGTAATCTTCTAAGCCCTGCAAACAGTCTGCATAGCCGTAATATCTGGGCTTGTCAGAAAGATTCTGAAAATCGAATTGCTTGAAGTCAAGTAACCAGATTTTCGCGTCCGACTGAAAGCGTGCGATTTTCGTAAGCAGGATTTTAAGGGCAACGGTTTTCCCTGTGCCAGTCGCACCAACGATGAGCATATTGATGATATGTTTTACATCAATACTGCCTAAAGCTGAATCATCGTGCGTGAATAAGGCGGGGCGAATGTATTTTTGCGGAAGAAAGTATAGAAGGGTATAGTTTATATTACGCCCGTACTCCATACGGAAGATTCCACCTATTGTTACCCGCAGTCGCTCATAATGACTGTTAAAATCCGGCAGCGACAACCCCTTATTATTGACCTTCAAAATCAAGCCGTGGGACTTGTCTTTATCTCGTTTGACGCTGACCAACACAGGGTATTCGTTTTGCGCGTTATGCAGTCCACAGCACCGCACAGCGCGGTCAAATCGCCGTTTCAAAATCGGCGGTGTACGAATGACTTGAACAAGGCAGATAACCATGGTCAAAACGAGGGCAAATGCGACAGCAAACAAGGTGAAATTTTCGTGGAAAATCAGATTTTTCACTTGCTCCATGTAAGATTCCTTTCCGGGCAGACATAGGAAAACCTATGTCTGCCCTAAGTTTTATTTGCTGTTAAGGGTAACGATCTGGGCGGTCTGGGCGGTAGCGGTCATACCGATACCGCTACCATTGCTGGAAAAAAGACTCACAGCGCAGTCGGGAATCTGTACAAACAAAGGCTTACAGTTCATAACAGCTTCCTCAATTTCCCCATCAGAGACGTTTGTCAGCGGGTCGTGGTCATACTTGACTGTAAGAGGGGCGAGGCGCGCGCCTTGCAGTGCAAGGGTCAACTTTACGCCGGTTCGCGCAGAAAGTTTTCTCCCGTCCTCATAGGGGAAAATATCAGCCTTTCCCGTCAATACAGCATAGTCATAGCCGGCATTAACAGCAGGCAAATCAACATTCAGTTTGTAGGGCATTGTGTGCTCCTTTCTCCCCGTCAAGCCGATAGAACAGCTCTGTGTTATGATTTAGTTCATGACGATTTTCTGGGGAACTCCTTCCTCAAAGATAATCGTTGCAGCGCAATCGCTTTCGATGCAAAATGCCGTAAACTCTGTCTCGCCCACTTTTCCAGCCGCCAGTTTAGCTGTGGCAGCGCTATCAGCGTAGAGAATAAGCGTTCGCCCGTCATCGGTGGGAATAAGTTGGATTGTGGTGATTTTCTTTTTCTGGGACATATAAGGTCTCCTTTCTGCGTTGGTGTCAGCTTCACACCAACGCATGTTTTACAAGGCTTGCCTCGTAGAGTGATTGTAGCAAAAATCCGTATCAAATCAATAGGAGTTGGATTATCTGCAACAGTGTTTCCAAATCTGCAACAAGCACTCGACTAATAGTGAGGAAAAGCCTATAATTTATTCAGAAAGGATGTGCTTGTTATGTCAAATTTTGATGAAGGAAAACTACTTCAAATCGCTTCGCGAATAAAAGAAGTGCGAGAGAGTAAGAACTTGACCCAAGGAGAATTGGGCAGACTGATTCATGCCGATAAATCGAAAGTATCCAGAATTGAAAATAATAGCCGTTCTGTTGCATTATCAGATATTGTGGATATTGCCAAAGCATTAGATGTAAGATTAGAGTATTTATTGGGTATAGACTCATGTATTGATGAAACATCAGAATGCATAGAAACTCTTGTTCGTTCGTTTACTAAAATCACAACAACTAAAGCATATACCGACAACATCAAAAAGAGTGCATTGTGTGATGTTGAGGATGCGGTATTCTGCATCGATGAAGATTATCTGATGTTGGTTGGTCGGAATAGTATCTTTTCCCTGATTAAAGATATTGCTACTGCGGAGAACGCAAAGGGACATGTATCACCAAATGTCTACACTAAAATGATTGATTATGCTAAGCAAAAATTTTGCAACACTAAAGAAGGCTCCGAGAGCAAATATTTCCTTATTTCTGGTGAACAAATGACAAAAATCATCAAGAATGCTGTCATACATCAAAAATGGGGAGAGGAACTTTTTCAAGAATTAGGTATTTCAAAACCGTTAGATGGACAATCACTCCCCCATCCGTTAAAGCTAAACATTACTAACGATAACCAAGAATAAAAAAGACAGCCCCTACGGTCTTAATCCGTAAGGGCTGCTTTTCATTCACTTTTCTCTATTAACTGGTCTAAGCTGATGTCCAGTGCTACAGAAATTCTATAAAAGGTATCCACGCTGAAATTGTAGGCAACCTTTTCGCTCTCAATCTGTCGCATAAAGTCATGTGAGCGACCAATTCGTTCTGCCAATTCCGCAGCCGTTAGGCCGCGCTGTTTACGATATTTCTTAATATTACGCCGTATCGTATTATAAATATCCTCATCGAATACAAGCTGTTTCATTCTGTGAGCCACCACCTAACGAAAGTGTACCCAAATTCATTAGAAATGTATGTTAGGCAACGCCTCACAAATAGTGATTGCACCAATGAAAAATATGTGTTAGACTAAAAACAGCAATCTTCGGCAAAATATTTATTTAGGGAGGAAGAAAGATGAAGAAGCGTATTTTATCTCTTGCGCTCGTCCTTATGCTTTGCTTGGGAATGAGCGTTCCCGCCTTGGCCGCTGATTCTGCCACGGTGGGGCAAGTAAATACAATCAGTTTAGGCTTTAACGGACTGGCAGTTGTAGATGCCAATGGAACACTTTGGGTAAGTGATCCAGACTATCAGGATTTAGGACTGGAAAACCGCGGAACTTCACCAGTGTTCACGAAAATTATGGAGAATGTGCGCACAGTGAGTTGTGAAGCGTCAGAATACGCTGTTGTGAAAACTGATGGTTCGCTGTGGACTTTCGGACATGGTTACTATGACAAAAATTATAACTACATTAAGCGCTTTACTTCTAAAAAAATCATGGACGGAGTAGTTTCTGTCAGTGCGTCTAATGATACTTATGATACTTATGCCGCAATCAAAGAAGACGGTTCTCTCTGGATGTGGGGAGGGAATTTATCCGGGCAGTTAGGGAATGGCACTACAAATGATTCCGCTGTTCCTGTCCGTGTTTTGGAAAATGTTGTTGCTGTCAGTTGCGACAGCTCTAATACGGCCGCAATTAAGAAGGACGGTTCTCTCTGGATGTGGGGTGCTAAATCCGGATTATGCAACGAATATTATGATGGAGATTCACTTCAAACCGTACCGATTAAAATTATGGAAAATGTTCGTTCTGTGAACTGTGGCGGTCATGTGACAACCATTGTCAAGACGGATGGCTCTCTTTGGGTCTGGGGCTTTAATGCGAGTGGACAGATGGCAAACGGAAGCGCCGGTTGGGATACCTATAAAACGCCTTGCAAAGTGATGGACAATGTGGTGTCAGTTGGCAACAATTTAAGTGTGTCTGCTGCCGTGAAAGCAGATGGTTCACTTTGGATGTGGGGTGAAAATGACTGTGGAAATGTCGGCAACGGCTATAGCGGGACGGATTACTCTACACAGGGCATCCCATACCAGTTGACCCCTTGTAAAGTGTTGGATAGTGTTGCAGCGGTCACTTGTGGCAGTTTGAGTGTTGCAGCGGTTAAAACAGACGGTTCTGTTTGGTTCTGGGGGCGCTCCAGTTACTTGAACGGAATCGGAAATGACAAAGACCCCTATGACTTTGCAATGCAGACTACCCCCGTTCAGTTGAAAGGCATAACCGCTAAAATATCTTCTTCCGCCTCTACATCTAAGCCTACTCCGACACCCACTCCCAGTGTTACGGCAGAAAAAGTCGGCGGATTCAGCGATGTAGTGAAAACAGATTATTTTGCGGATTCTGTCTTGTGGGCAGTCGATAAGGGTATCACAGCAGGAACATCTAAAACAACCTTTTCCCCGAATAGCACCTGCACCACGGCGCAGATTTTAACTTTCCTCTGGCGGTCACAGGGTTCGCCCGAACCGACTAGCAAGACGAACACATTCACCGACATAAAGGAAAGCGACTATTTTTATAAGGCCGCGTTGTGGGCGAAAGAAAATAATATCGTTTCCAGAGATAGCACTGTTTTCAATGGAAATACCCCTTGCACTCGCAGTTCGGCGGTTCTTTATATCTGGCGTGCGACAGGCTTCCCCGTTGCGACAAAAAGCAGCAGCTTTACCGATGTAGCCACTACAACGATTTATGCTCCCGCTGTTGATTGGGCGGTTGAACAAGGTGTGACAAGCGGCACAAGCAAAACGACTTTCTCTCCCGATACCACTTGCACCCGCGCCCAAATCGTGACCTTCCTGTACCGGGCATTTTCTAAATAAGTCTTTGTTAGTTCAGAGGCGGTCAGAGTATTTATTCTGACCGCCTCGTTTTATGCTATATTCGTGTTGACTATTTAACTCGTATATTGTATTATAGAAAAACAAGAAAGGAGTGTTGACTATGCAAGAGGTAGCGCAGCGGCTTAAATCTCTGCGTGAAAGTGTCGGCGTGTCACAGGCTAAATTGGCCGCGCTGATGGGCGCAACACAAGCCAGTGTGAACCGCTATGAAAACGGACAGTCCTCCCCGCCGCTAAAGATTTTGCTCTGGTATGCTGATTTCTTTGATGTTTCTTTGGATTACATTTTTGCCCGAACAGAGCAGCCGGAGGGGAAGCTATACGAGCATAAGCCGAAAGTGGTGGAAGCCATTACACAGGAGAACAAAGAACTTCGGCAGTTTGTAGATATGTGCTTTGACCCGACTTCCCCGGTCAGTGAAAAACTGCGTGAAACGCTGACAAAGCTATTAGAGGAACAGCGAAAATAAGGCGGGAGTTTCCCCTTGCGGAGAATATTCAAAAGATCTCCGCCCGTCAAGGTTAAAATGAACTGGCTGCGCCAGACCTTGACAAACGGAGATTTTTGAATGGCAGGACATCAAGGGAAACGCCCACCAGTGAGGCGGGCAAGCCACCCACAGAGTAACGAAAGGTTGTGCAGATATGAAAGCTGTAATTTATGCCCGCTATTCTTCCGACAGTCAGCGTGAGGAAAGCATAGAGGGGCAGCTTCGGGAGTGCAAGGAATACGCCGAGCGCAACGGCATAACGGTGTTAAGCACCTATATTGACCGTGCATTGTCCGCGAAAACAGATAACCGCCCGGATTTCCAACGCATGATTAAGGACAGCGCAAACGGCCTGTTTGATATTGTCCTTGTTTGGAAGTTGGACAGGTTCGCCAGGAATCGATATGACAGCGCCCACTACAAAGCCATTTTGAAGAAAAACGGCGTTAAGGTGGTATCGGCAAAGGAAGCTATCGCAGAGGACAGCACTGGTATTTTGCTAGAAAGTCTGTTAGAGGGGTACGCCGAGTTTTATTCCGTTGAACTGTCCGAGAAGATACACCGAGGACAGAAAGAAAACGCCCTAAAGGGGTTGAACAACGGTGGCGGTATTCCGTTGGGGTATGTGTTGGGAAGTGATAAACGATTGGCGGTTGACCCCATGACCGCGCCCGTGGTATTGGAGATTTTCACCCGCTATGCCGATGGTGAAACCGTCCGCGCTATCGTGGAATCTCTCAATGAGCGAGGGTTGCAGACCAAGCACAACAAGCCGTACAGTTTAGGTAGCTTCAACGCCATCTTGAAAAACAGAAAGTACATAGGCGAGTATCGGTATCAAGATGTAGTTATCCCCGGCGGCGTTCCCGCCATAGTTCCGCAGGAACTATTTGACCGGGTACAAGCACGCATAGCACGGAACAAACGCGCCCCGGCTATGAGCAAAGCGGATGAAGCCTTTTTGCTGACAACAAAACTGTTTTGCGGCAAGTGTGGGCGGCTGATGGTAGGCGAAAGCGGTACAAGCCATACCGGGAAAAAGCACTACTATTACAAATGCGGAAGCGCAAAGCGGAAAACCGGCTGCACCAAAAAGGCGGTTAAAAAAGACTGGATAGAAAATCTGGTGGTCGAGCGTACCATGCAAATGATATTTGATGATACGACGCTTAACGCAATCGCAAGTATGGTGCTTGATGTGCAAGCGCGGGAAAATACCTTTCTGCCCGTTCTAAAGGCACAGTTAGCGCAGGCCGAGCAAGGCATACAAAATATGTTGAATGCCATTCAGCAAGGAATTTTCACCGTATCTACAAAACAGCGGTTGGAGGAACTGGAAGCCACCAAGGAGCGGCTAACGGTCAGCATCTTACAGGAAGAACTTCAAAAGCCGCATCTTAGCAAAGAACAGATTTTATTTTTCCTGCAACGCTTTCGCGCCATTGATACCACCAAGCAGGAGCAGCGGCAGCGCTTGATTGATAGCTTTGTCAATGCGGTTTATGTGTACGATGATAAAATTATTTTGACCTTTAACTATCAAGACGGAACGGAAACAATTACTTTGGACGATATAAACGGTTCGGATTTGGAAGCAAGCGCTCCACCATAATGCGAAGATACAAACTTTTTTCATAGTTCGGAATGTTTTCGCATTAACCATCAGAATAGAGCACACCTGATTGCGGGTGTGCTCTTTTTCTTTGCCCTCCTCTCTGTTATAATAAAAATATAGGATTGGAGGAAATATGAATGGTTTCAAGAAAAATTCTGGTCGGTGAAAAATACCTGCACTTTAAGAACAAGCTGTATCAGGTACTCGCTATTGCCACGCACACGGAAACCGGCGAACCGCTGGTGATCTATCAGGCGCTCTACGGCGACTTCAAAATTTATGCGCGGCCGTATGATATGTTCGCCTCCGAGGTGGATCACAAGAAGTACCCTGATGTTACGCAGCGTTTCCGCTTTGCTCATGTAATCTTTGACGGAGATACGCCGAAGGCAACTGAATAAAAAGAGTCCCTCCAGGAGCCGGCATAAAACCAGTTCTCGTAGGGGTTTCGCTTTACTCCTGCATAGCCTCGGCAGGCTTCTTCACAAGGTCCTCACCGTACTGATACCGCGCCCAGACCGAAGCCTACGCCGCGGTTGCCGGAAGCGTCATACAGGAAGAAGTTGACGGTCACGCGGGCATACATACCGGAGTAAACGTCGGTCGGCAGCAGGTCGGCATGGACGTTGGAAATATGCACGCACTGCGGCTTCTGCTTGTGACCCAGTGCCCCTTGCACTCCCAGGACGAACGGCTCACCGGACGGACGGGTGCCGTCGCCGCCGTAGATGACCGGATAGCGTATCTGCAGACGGTTGCCCTTTCACAGGTTCTTGACGTCGTATCCCACAGAGCGGTCAGCTGTTCGAGCTGCTCCTCCGTCCAGCAGAAGTAAAGACGCTTGCTCGGTTTGATGCCGCAGCTGTGCTTCCCGACTGCAGCCAGATTGGCTGCGAAGTTGTTGTTTTACATTGAATCTTCTTTCTTGTGCATTTTATCGTACAATGCCAATACGCCGCTTGACGATGTCGGTCGCAACGTCACCAAGATAGTACAACATCACGCGATGCTCGCCGGACACTCTCGGTGCGCCGATTATGCGCTTGGCTTTGTGCTTGTCGGTAAAACCGTAGATTTTTGCGACTTGCTCCAGTGTCAGCAATACCATGTTCGAATACATCCGCATCAGGTCGTTCTTGCCCCATGACGGAGTTCCTGATAAGTTCAAGCGTTTATGTTTTACACCTCCTTGCGTGATTTATAATCACGCAGGTGGTACACTAATCACAACCAATCGAATGTTTGATGTAAAGTAAGGGTGTTTGTTCTGACATTAGGAGAAAGAATCAAAAGAGAAAATGGTCGAAGTTCCCGACACCTATCTCAAGGGCCGCAAGCCGGAGGATTTCTGCGCTATGCATGTCCGCGGTGACAGTATGTATCCTGATTTCCGTGATGGTGATATCGTGCTGGTGCTCAAGCAGAACACCATGAACCACAGCGGCAAGATCGGAGTCATCAGCTATGGCGATGACGAAATGACCATCAAACGCATCAACTATGTTCAGAGCGAGGATTGGCTGGAGCTTGTGCCCCTGAAACCCGTCTTACCCACCCAGGCGGATCGAGGGCACCGACCCGGAAAGATACCGTATTATCGGTATCCCGCGCGTACTGATACGCGAGTTCTAAATATAAAAATTACGCCCACCGGCTGCAACCGATGAGCGTTAGCGAGTGTATTCTACCCTCTTATTTTACAACCAAAGATGTTTTACAATAAAAACAAACGCATCAGACGGATGTTTCCGCAAAACGTTTACCTATAATGGCAAGCGGTACTCCGTCCGGGTAAAGACCGCGCGCGATCTCTGGCACAAGGTCGAGGAAAAGAGTAGCGGCTATCTTTTTACGCAGCCGACCACCGGCAGACCGCACACCGAAACGTCCATGAAGCAGATGTGGCGCTCGTTCAAGCAGGCGCTTGATCTCGATATGGGCACACAGATGGCCAGCGGCGCAATCGACCCGGAAACGTCGTTGTGGCTGATGATCTCACGCCGTACTGCCTGCGGCATACATACGCGACTGATTTGCAGTCCGCCGACGTGCCGATCAACGTTGCAAAGGACTTCCTGGGGCACAAGTCGATTGCCATGACGTCGCATATTTATACGCACCTCTCCGTCGATGCCTTTGCCGAGGCATCGCTCAAGGTTATCAACTTCCAGCACGCACAGCAGCGCAAGAAAAAAAGAAATCCGTCGGAAACAGGTGACACATCAAACAGCCGAAAATAGCCTGATGTAGCGCATTTTACAAAAAAAGTACACTCTACCCGTTAACCGAGCAGAGTGCATAAAAAGTTGCAATAAGCAAGCAAAAACCCTCTAAACCGCATGGTTTAGAGGGTTTCATGTTGGTGGAAGTTACAGGGCTCGAACCTGTGACCCTCTGCTTGTAAGGCAGATGCTCTCCCAGCTGAGCTAAACTTCCATCGGGTCGTTGTCGTCGTTGTCTCATCCCTGACGACTTGTTTAGTATATAACAGAATTACGAATCTGTCAACACATTTTCTGAAAAAATTCTAAAAAATTTTTAGACCCGAAAATTTACGCCGCGCACAGCGTTCTCCGACATGCGCGGCGTAATGTATTATCGTTCCATCTTTTCACAGAACCGCATCAGCATTGCCGCGACCTGTGCGCGGGTGGCATTCCCCTGTGGATTCAGCCTGCCGTGCGAGCCGTTGACGATTCCGTTTGCTGCCGCCCATCGCATAGCATCGACCGCGTAGGAGCTGACGGTATCTGCGTCTGCAAAGGCATCCAGTGTGCCGCCGGCTTCGGGGACATCCGCATAGCGGTACAGCATGGTGACGAGCTGCTCTCGTGTAATGCCAGCCTCCGGCGCGCGGCCATCCGAAATGCCTGCCGACTGCGCCCACGCCATGCCCTTCTCGTACCAGTTTGCACCGCCGGTCGTATCCGCACCCGCGTACCGTGCGAGAATCGTCATCAGCATACCGCGCGTGGTCGTGCCATCCGGCGAGAACGCATCCGTACCTGTGCCGCTCATCAGACCCTTTTCCACAACACAGCGCACGGCATCGGCGTACCACTCGGTTGGCTTGACGTCATCGAAGCTCACATTTTGAGCAGGCTGTCTCTCGAAAATAGGCGTAAGCGTGACATTGCACGCAGGCATGACGAATGTAAACCGACCGTTCTTCTCCGTCACTGCGACCGGCTTGCCGCTCTGGTCAGTAACCGCGATTGTTTTGAGCGCATAGCCTTCCTTTGGCACAGCTTTAATCATCACTGTGCTGCCTTTGGCTGCGTTTTTCGGCGTGATTGAGACCTCGCCGTGCTCGCTCTTAGCCGCAGTCACCGCACCGGTCGGCGTGCGGACCGGACCGCCGCCACCACTGCCGCTCGTTCCGCCACTCTGCTGAGCGGTGAACACCGGTGCTGCAGTCTGCGTGCCGTTCAGTTTAGTAAGTGCTTCCTCTGTCAGCGTCGTGTACGTTTTATCACCGATTTTCCACCCGTCAAACGTGTATCCGCGCTTACTGTCGGTCGGAAACGCCGTTCCGATATCTCCCGCGCCGTAAACGCTGGTCTGCGCACTGCTGTCCGCAAACACGAACGCGATCTCCGCGCGACGCATATCCACTGCGGAACGGTCGATCATGTACGTCACGCCATGGATGGTCAGCGTATCGCCCGCGGCCACGGCATCCGGCGCAGAAACCGTGATTGGCTCGGTCGCAAAGCCGGTCAGTCGAATCGTCAGGCCGTCGATTACGGCAGTAACGGTACTCGGCGTGACAGTTGCCGTCTCGAGCGCCTTCTTAATCTGAAACGAGAAGGTTTGTGCCTCGGGCAGCACATAGTTGCCCGCCTTTCCTCCTGCCAGAGCGACCGCGCGTGCGGTGTACTCCCCGATTTCGGTCCGGCTGCCGTCCTCGATTATGGCAGTAAGCGCATCTCCGTTCACCGCGCCAATCGCTTCTGCCGTGACCGATTTCGGCGTACTATCATAATAGAAAATACTCTCGCTGTTCCATTTTATCTCAACAGGCTTCGGCTGTACGGTCAACACGCCGTTTTCGTATGTAATTTTGTAATTTTCAGCTTGTGCATCCATCGGAATAATCGTGTAAGTTCCAATATCGCTAAACTGCGCATAGTCAAACGCATAATTCAGACCCGAAAGCACAGCTTCGTTCTCATTATTCACGAATCCATTGATTTCCGCACCATTATCACTTAACGTTTCTCCATAGGTTATGGTTTTATCCTTAGCACGAATACACAGCGGCGCTTTTTCAATATGAAACCGAACCGCTTGCGAGGTTGCGGAAGCCGTACTGCTCGTTTCCGGTGCATACGCTTCCACCCAGTAAGTTCCAGCGTTGATCGGCGCACCGTCCAGCTGATTGCTCTGTGTACCGTTGCTGTCGGCGTAGTAGCGATACGTCGGCGCGGACGTGCCCGAGCAGGTCAGATTGCTCTCGCTGTACGGCAGACCGGTATAGACTGCATCCTTCGCGCTTACAATAAGTTCGACCGCTTCCGGCAGGATTTTACCCTTTACAGTGCAGTTTTCATCCTCTAACGTGTAATTTTTATTCGTAAGTGTAACTGTAACCGTCACGTCCCACTCGCCGGCTTTGGCAGATGCGTACCGTGTCGAGAGCGTGTAATCCGTGCCCTCGCTCAGTGCCGCGCCTTCCGGAAGATTGCTGAACGCCAGACCGCTAATCCGTGCATCATCATCGCGTCCGTTGCATGTCTTGTCCTCAATTTTAAGCGCTGTTGTATTCAAGGAGATCGTGCGCTTATTGATAGTAAAACTACCGATATTCATCCGTTGAACTGCAGAAAAGTTTTCACTTGATGCAATCTCGACCGCCACGTTGTAAGTTCCGGCACGAACCGGCAAAGCTGTGCTGTCGTTGTACCAAACTGTGACCTCGCCAACGCCTGTTCTCGTCCACACCGATGCCTTACGCGGCTTGCCGTCGTAGGTCGAATCAACAGGCAATGCAATCTTGTAATCGGTGTCCTTTTCGGGTGTTTTCGGTGAGATTTGGAATGTTTTCTCAACTTTTCCGGTATAATTTCCCTTGCCGGTAATTGTCACCGTTCCTGCACCGCAGTCTCTGTTATTGGTGTAAGAAAGTTCGTAATCTACGTTGATTTTCAACGTTTTATTGTCTATTGCGATGATTGGCTTGGGATTATGCTCGACTCCGTCATACACATACTCGGTCTGCTTCATATCAATCTGCGCGTCTGCAATATCCCGCGGAGTAACTTTCAGCGTACCATTGGCATAGCTGATTGCGTAATTTTTCGTCTTATCTGTACCGTTTCCGCATATTTTTGCATTATGTGGTACATTTTCTGCATTTCCTGCATTCGTCTGCGTGCCGGAAACCTTCACCTCGATAATTTTGTCGCCGGACACCAGTTTGCCTGCTGTGTAGCCATCTTTCACCAGAGGTTCGCCATCGTACACTTTCTCTGCACTTTCCGCCGTAATTGTCAGCGGTTTCGGCTGAATTTCTGCAGAAAACTCCTCGCTTTCCACGGTGTACTTGCTGTCTTCCGACATAAATTTGAGCCGATATTTGTCCCCGACATTCGGGACGGTTTCACCGTTTACGACCTCGAATGTGCCGGACAGGTCTGCGCCGTTCAGCGTTGCACTGCAGCCGGAAATATCAACCATGTCATTCCAGTTCTGGCCGTATGTGCCGGTGGCCACTGCAGACCAGTTAATAACCGGGGTTTTCTCTGTATTTTCTTCAGCTGAGCACAAAACGATGTCAAGTTTCTCAGGTGTAATCTTCATACATGAAGCCGTCAAGTGATAGACAGCTCCTGATTTTGCAAATCTTGTGACGTACATGAACCATTGACCGCCTTCTGTCCTGAAAGAAACTCCATCCAGTCCGTCAGACGGAACCGGAGTTCCATCCTCAGTATTCAGTTCAATATCACAAAACGCCTCTGAATTGACCGTTTTATCCTCAAAAAGCGCATCTGCCGTATAAGTATCCCGACATGGCTCATCATTAGTTGGAATCGAAACAGTAATCGACTTTTCAACTACAGGTGTACCATTTCGATTGATTCGGATTGATGTAGTTGGTCGAGCCTTTCTACATATCCGTTCCGGATAAACCGCATTCTGATAAGTGCCGTCGGCCGCTCCCGCAGGAATGACTACCATGCCGAGCGCCATCGAGAGCGCCAAGACCACAGAAAATGCCGTTTTAAAACGTTTCACGTTTTCCTCCTGACCCGCAAGCTGGTATTTGACGATTGCGCGCGCTTCGTTCACTGCACTCTGCACAATTTTTCGCAGAGAACACACATATTTTTATTCAGCTTACCATGAGGTTTCGCATGCGTCAATATTTTAATCGACAAAATTCGACACATAATATTCAGCATCTTCCATAAAGGCACAGCCAGTCGTTAGTCTGTTTCTTCGTGTCTACTCCGCTTATACAGTGAGCCTTTCATCGGCAGAATATTCATATTTGCATATTTATGTTATTATCTTAAAAACGACTGCTAATTCTCTATTATGACATTTCCATACATAGCGTCTGATGTTTTTTCGTTTAATGACTATACGTTCATTTATCTGTGTTTCGCATAAATATTCTATAAGTGCAAAAACCACCGTGAAGCTTTCCACAGAGCTGCGCCGTTGATGAGTAATAATAAGACGAAAAACACGAGCGCTGTATATTAATTTTACCCGACGGTTTAGTTTCTCCATAAATCCATGCTATTCTTCCTGATTCATATGATAAGGTACAATAAGTTGCGCAAATTGAAAACCTCATAAAAGAAGACATAGCTTGCAGGCTCTGGTAGAATGAAGTTACCACACAAACATTCGAAAGGAGCAAGCAAACTATGTCCGAGAAAATTGTACAGCTAAACGAGGAAGTAATCAAGGGCCAAATCAAGGAATTGGTCCGCAGCAGCGTGGAGGAAACCCTGAACGAACTGCTGGGAAAAGAGGCGGAGTCGCGACGCAGGCCGCCCGCTACGAGCACAGCGAGACCCGTCAGGGCTTCCGCAGCGGCCATTATGACCGCACAACCTCACCACGACCTCCGGCGACGTCACGCTCCACGTGCCTCGTCTCAAGGGTGTGTCCTTTGAGACCGCCATCATCGAGCGGTATCGCCGCCAGAAGAGCAGCGTGGAGGAGGCTCTCATCGAGATGTACCTGGCAGGCGTTTCCGTGCGCCGTGTGGAGGACATCACCGAGGCCCTGCGGGGCAGCAAGGTCTCGCCCGCTACCATCAGCGAGCTGAACAAGAAAGCCTACGTCCACATCGAGGACTGGCGGAACCGCCCCTTACAGGGTGGACGGTATCCGTATGACTCATCGTCGGCGACAAGTGCACGGGAATGCTGGAGACCGTGGGCAAGGTGTTCCCGGACGCCCAATAGCAGCGCTGCACGGTGCATTTCTACCGTAATGTTTTCTCTGTTGTGCCTAAATCCAAGGTCAAAATTGTGGCAAAAATGCTCAAGGCGATCCACGCGCAGGAGAGCAAAAAGACGTCCCGTGAGAAGGCGAAAGCCGTGGTCGCCGAGCTGCGCGCCATGAAGCTGAAGGAGGTTGCCAAGAAGGTCGAGGACGGTATCGAGGAAACGCTGATCTACTGCGTTTTTCCCCGCGAGCATTGGACGCGCATCCGCACCAACAACGTGATCGAGCGGATGAACCGTGAGATCCGCCGGCACACCCGCGTGGTGGGAACGTTTCCTGACGGCAACTCTGCTCTGATGCTGGTCTGCACCCGGCTTCGCCATGTGGAGGGCACGCAGTGGGGCAGCAAAAAATATATGAACACGAAGCACCTGGAGACGGCGCTGGATGACGCCTTCATTGCCGGCTGACTTCACTCAGCCGGAGCCTGCAAATAATTTTGCGCATAAATCTTGACTGGACCGAATCTATTAGATGCACGCATGTGATATAATCTTGGCCACGCATTTTGCCAATTCGTATACAGATCTTTGTCGAAATCATAGATGCTACCGCACTGTTTCCGATTATTGAACAAAAAAGTGCTCTCCGTTTGCTGGAGAGCACCTTCGTTTTTTACTTATCCGACACGCTGTCTGGAGTGATGCAGTTCGATCTGCTTGGACTTGATGAACACGCTCAGTTTCTTGTAGGCGAGCATGGTAATCGCAGTCAGAATTGCGCCTTTGATGAGATTGAACGGCAGAACGCCAAGCAGCAGATAGCCCTGCATGCCGGTCACATACGGGTTGATAGCATTGCACGCATCAAAGATAGCCTGCAGCGGCATAACCTGCGAATAAAACGGAATGATAAGAAAATAGTTGGTCAGCATGCCGACACAGGCCATAGCGACCGATCCGGCTGCACAGCCGAGGACAGCCATCTTGCGGCTCTTGTGTCCGCGGTACAGCAACACGGCGATAACAACGAGCGTGGAAAGCATCAGGAAATCTGCGACCTCACCGGAGCCGCCGGTCTGGGTCTGGGTCAGATGAATAATGTCCTTGATGCCGATCATCGTGATCGCCGGAGCGATGCCGAAGATAAACGCGCCAATGAGCACGACCGCGCCGGACAGATCCACCTTGAGAAACGGCGGCATGAACGGAATCGGAAACTCAAAGTACATCAGTACGGTTGCGATAGCCGCAAAAATTGCGGTGTAGGTGATTTTGCTGGTTTTTGTCATTGCTGTTTTTTCTCCCTTTCAGGAGTCCTGTTCCATAAATAAAACAAGCCCCCGGATTGCTCCAGAGGCATACAGACGTAGCGATAGGTACATCTGTTTCTCTCATCCGGACTATAACCGTCGGTTGGGATTCTAACCCATCATGCCTTGCGGCTCGCAGACTATCAGGCTCAAAACCTGTATACTGCCGGTGGAGACTTTCACTCCGCCCTGAAACAGAACTGATTTATTTATACTGCTATTATAGTCGCCGGTAAGGGATTTGTCAACACTTCAGCAAGAAAAACATAAAGCCGCCTTTCCTTGCGAAAAGCGGCTTTTTATCAGAAATCAGTCTTCCTTGCTGCCCATCAGAGTAACCATAACGGCCTTCTGTGCGTGCAGGCGGTTTTCTGCTTCCTCGAAAATTTCGTTTGCATGCTCCTCGAACACCTTGGTGGTGATCTCCTGCTCGCGATATGCCGGCAGGCAGTGCTGCACCATGCAGCCCGGCTTTGCAGCAGCCAGCAACTCATCATTGACCTGATAGCCCTGGAATGCCTTCATGCGGACTTCCTTCTCGGCTTCCTGACCCATAGACGCCCATGTATCAGTGATAACAACGTCTGCGTTCTCGGCAGCCTTCATCGGGTCATCGGTGATGAAGAAGTTCGGATTCGGCTCTGCGAATGCCATAACCTCAGCGTCCGGACGGTAGTCCGCCGGCGTTGCGATGGAAACCTTCATGCCGGTCTTGAGACCGCCGACGATCAGCGAGTTTGCCATGTTGTTGCCGTCGCCAATGTAGCACATCTTGAGACCCTCAAGAACGGCAAACTTCTCGCGGATGGTCATGAGATCTGCCAGAACCTGACACGGATGGCAGAAATCAGTCAGACCGTTGATGATCGGAATAGAGCCGTAGTTTGCCAGATCCTCTACTTCCTTCTGCTCGTAGGTGCGGATCATAATGCCGTCCAGATAGCGGCTCAGCACACGGGCCGTGTCCTGTACCGGCTCGCCGCGGCCGATCTGAAGGTCGCGATTGGACAGGAAAAGCGCCTGACCGCCCAGCTGATACATGCCGGTCTCGAAAGAAACACGGGTACGGGTGGAGGACTTCTGAAAGATCATGCCAAGGCTCTTGCCTTCCAGATGACGATGGGAAATGTTGTGCTTTTTCTCATACTTGAGCTGATCCGCCAGATCGAGCAGACCGATGATCTCCTCGGTGGAGCAGTCAAGCAACTTCAGTAAATGCTTCATTGTAATAAACCCTTTCTGCAAATTATCAATGAGTAATGAGTAGTCGGTAATTGTTGGTGCTGCAATAAAGCTTACCGTAGGGCGGCATGAGGTCATGCCGCCGTGTAAACCATCTGCACACCGTTATAAACGGCGGGGTGAGGTCAGGAGGTGAATTGCGGCAAAGCCGCAAAAGAGGCCACTCTAGAGTGCCCCGCCCTGCGGTGATGGCAAACCACTGCATAAACTACTATTTTATTACTAATTATCAAAAACTTTGATTAAAATACTTTTGCCATGATAGCGAGTGCTTCATCCATTTCTTCCTTGGAAATGGTGAGCGGCGGGAGCAGACGAACGGCATTTTTGCCGGCGGTGATCGCCAGAACGCCGTTTTCGATCAGCTTATTTGCAAACACGGAGTGCTTTCCTTCCTCAACGATGATGCCGAGCATGAGACCCATGCCGCGCACGCCCTTGATATTCGGCGAGCCAAGGGACAGGATGCCGTTGCGCAGGTACTCGCCCTTTTCGCGTACTTTCATCAGAAACTGGCCGTCACCGACAGTATCGAGCACGACGTTTGCTGCGGAGCAGACAATCGGCGTACCGCCGAAGGTGGTCGCGTGCGTGCCCGGCGTCAGGACGTTGCAGCAGGTATCCGCCGCCATGACAGCGCCGATCGGCATGCCGCCGCCAAGACCCTTTGCCATAGTGACAACGTCCGGCTTGATGTCGTACTGCTGGAAGGCAAACAGGCTGCCGGTACGGCCGATACCAGTCTGCACCTCGTCGATGATGAGCAGCATATCCTTCTCGCGGCAGAGCTTCTCTACCTCCTTGACGAACTCGCGGTCAAGCGGCAGGACACCGCCCTCACCCTGGATCAGCTCCATCATGATGGCACAGGTCATATCGTCCGCCTTTGCGCGTACCGACTTGATGTCGTTGGCAACCGCGTAATCAAAGCCCTCGGTAAACGGGAAGAAATAGTTGTGAAAACGCTCCTGACCGGTGGCCTTCAGCGTGGTTACGGTACGGCCGTGGAAGGAGTTGATGAGTGTCAGCACCTTGTAGCGGCCCTCGCCGTACTTGTCGAACGAGTACTTGCGCGCCAGCTTGATGGCACCCTCGTTTGCCTCGGCGCCCGAGTTGGAAAAGAATACCTTGCCGCCCAGATGCGTCTTTTCTACCAGCTTCTTGGCAACCTGAACCATCGGCTCGGTGGTGAACAGGTTGGAAACATGCATCAGCTTGTGCGCCTGCTTGTCGATTGCGTCAATGATCGCCGGATTGGCATAACCCAGACAGTTTACACCGATGCCGGAAGCAAGATCGATGTACTTCTTGCCCTCAACGTCCCACAGAGTCGCACCCTCGCCGTGGTCCAGCGCAATCGGGAACCGGCCGTAGGTGTTCATTACATATTTGTTTTCTTCGCTTTTTAATTCATTGTAAGTCATAGGGTATCACCTTTTACCGGAGATACGGAGCGAATCATTCTCCATTCTCCATTTTCAATTCTCAATTACTGAAACATAGTGCCTGCGCCGACCTTGGAGAGCAGCTCGATCAGGATCGAATGCTTAACACGGCCATCCAGAATGGTAGCACGCTCAACGCCCTTTCGGACTGCCTCAACGCAGCAGTCTACCTTCGGGATCATGCCGCCCTTGATCACGCCGTCACGCACCAGCTTGGGCACCTCGGACACCTTCAGGCGGTGAATGACACTGTCCGGGTCGTTGACATCCATCATCAGGCCGCGCACGTCGGTCAGCAGGATCAGCTTCTTTGCGCCGAGTGCGACTGCCAGCTTGCTGGCTGCGGTGTCGGCGTTGATATTGTAGTTGGTTTCATCGTCGATGCCCTGTGCAACGGTCGAAACGACCGGGATATAGCCCTGCTGCAGCACGTCGATAACCGGAGCCGGGTCTACGTCCATGATATCACCGACGTAGCCGTAATCCGTGCCGGCACGGTCGGTCAGGCGCTTTGCCTGAAACAGACCGCCGTCCATGCCGCCGAGGCCGATGCCGCGTCCGCCTGCCTTCTCGAGCAGGGTTACAAGATCCTTGTTGACCTTGCCGCACAGCACCATCTGGACGATATCCATGGTTTCACGATCGGTGTAGCGCAGACCGTTGACAAACTTGCTCTCCTTGCCGATCTTTCCCAGCATTTCATTGATCTCCGGGCCGCCGCCGTGTACGATAACGACCTTGACGCCGACCAGATTGAGCAGTACCAGATCGTGGATGACCGCGTCCTTCAGCTCCTCGTTGATCATTGCGTTGCCGCCGTATTTTACGACAACGGTCTGACCATAATATTCCTGAATATACGGAAGCGCTTCGACCAGAATATTGGCACGCAGCTCCGCATCAAGTTGAGTATCCATACTAATTCGTTCCTTTATCGGGAGTTTTCTTTGTTTTTAAGAATCAAGTTCTGTAATCACCGTTGATCTTAACGTAGTCGTAAGTAAGATCGCAGCCCCATGCAGTAGCGCTGTCCTCGCCCTCATTTACGTCAACTGCAATGGTAACCTCGCTCTCGGAGAGCACCTTCTTCGCCAGTTCTTCATCAAAATCCAGAGCCGCACCCTTGTCGCAGACTGCTACGCTGCCTGCTGCGGACTCGAACGCCACAGAAACGTACTCCGGACGGAACGGTGCCTTGGAGTAGCCCATTGCACACAGTACACGACCCCAGTTTGCATCTGCGCCGAACATCGCCGCCTTGACGAGGTTGGAGCCGACAACAGCCTTGGCCAGTCGCTCAGCTGCCTCCTCGGAGCGGGAGTTCTTAACGGTGCAGGTAACCAGCTTGGTTGCGCCTTCGCCGTCTGCAGCAATCTGGCGTGCCAGACGGGTGTTCACCTCGTTCAGCGCCTTGCAGAACGCCTGATATTCCTCGTCCTGCCACTCGATGAGCGTGTTGCCGGCCATGCCGTTTGCGAGCACGATGCACATATCGTTGGTGGAGGTGTCGCCGTCAACCGTTACGCGGTTGTAGGTCTTCTTGACGTTCTCCTGCAGGGCGTCGGTCAGCATTTCGTGCGTGATAGCGCAGTCGGTCGTGATGAAGGACAGCATGGTACCCATGTTCGGATGAATCATGCCGCTGCCCTTGCAGATGCCGCCGATGCGGCAAGTCTTGCCACCGATGGTGAACTCGACAGCCGCCGTCTTGGGCTTGGTGTCAGTGGTCATGATGGCACGGTTGGCCTTTTCGGAGGCATTGTCCTCCAGTTTAAGCTCCGGAAGGTGCTCCTCGATGCACTCGATGTTCAGGCGCTGGCCGATAACACCGGTGGATGCAACGGCAACGTCGGTTTCCGCAACGCCGAGCAGTTGAGCAGCTGCCTTTGCCATGCGGCGGGCGTTCTCCATGCCGTCCGGTGCGCAGGCGTTCGCGTTACCTGCATTAGCAACGATAGCGCGTGCTACGCCATCCTCGAGGTGCTCCATGGTAACGTACAGCGGAGCCGCCTTAACGCGATTCATCGTGTAAGTGGCAGCCGCGGTGCATTCGCATTCGCTGAAAATGATCGCGGTATCATCATTGGTTCGGCTTTCCTTGACGCCGCAGCGCACGCTGCCCGCCTTGAAGCCCTTTGCGGCACAAACGCCGCCTTCGATAATCTTCATAACTGTTTCCTCCTGCTGAAATCAGAGGTTTAAGCCGGTCGTTTCATCCAGACCGAGCATGATATTCATATTCTGCACGGCAGCGCCCGAAGCGCCCTTGCCGAGATTGTCAAACAGCGCGGTGACGATCGTCTGCTCCTCGTGGCCGCAGACAATGAGCTTTAAGCTGTCGTGACCGGCCAGCGTGTTGGCATAGATCATCGGCTCTTCCCCGTCGAACGGCGCCACGGTGACGAGCTGCTGACCCTCGTAGTGCTTGGCAAGCGTTCCATGCACAAGGTGTGCGTCTACGCCCGGGAGCATAACGGTAGTCGCCATGCCCTTGTAGAAGTCGCCGACGATCGGAACGAACACCGGCGCCTGCGTCAGACCGCAGATGTAGCCCATCTCTGGCAGGTGCTTATGATGCAGGTTCAGGCCGTAAATGCGCTCAGAATCGTGCCGCGAATCGCGGTTCTCGTCCTGATACTCCGCGATCATCTTCTTGCCGCCGCCGGAGTAACCGGTCAGTGAAGCACAGGTAAGCGCGGTGTCCTCGGCAATGATGCCGTTTGCTACCAGCGGGTAAACCGAGGAAATAAATCCGCTCGCGTGGCAGCCCGGATTAGCCACACGCTTAGAGTTCTTGATAGCTTCGCGGTGCGCCTTGGAAAGCTCGGCAAAGCCGTAGTCCCAATCCGGGTCGGTGCGGTGCGCGGTCGATGCGTCAATAACGCGGGTCGTGTCGTTCTCGATGAGCGAAACGGCCTCGCGTGCCGCCGCATCCGGCAGGCACAGGAACGCAATGTCGGCTGCGTTCAGGAACTTGCGGCGCTCCTCGGTGTCCTTGCGCTTGTCCTCGTCGATGAGCAGCAGCTCGATATCGTCGCGGCCGCCGAGACGCTCATAAATCTGGAGGCCGGTCGTGCCTTCCTTGCCGTCGATGTAAATTTTAGGCTTCATCGTCCTCAACCTCCGCGATGAACTTGTCGATCTTGTCGATCTGGCGGGTTACCTCCTGCGGAGCCGGACCGCCGATGACCTTACGCTCGGCAACACAGGTGCGCAGGTCGAGTGCGTCGTATACGTCGTCGCCGAACTTGTTGGAAATTGCTGCAAAGTCACGCATGGTCATGGTCTCAAGGGTCTCATCGGCCTTGATGCACTGGTTGACCAAACGGCCGACCGTCTTGTACGCATCGCGGAACGGAACGCCCTTCTTGGTCAGGTAATCGGCGCAGTCGGTCGCGTTGATGAAGCCGCGGGAAGCTGCCTTGCGCATGTTGTCGCGGCGGAGCGTCATGGTGGAGAACATCGGAGTGAATACCTCAAGGCACTGCTTTACCGTGTCGATTGCACCGAATACAGCCTCCTTGTCCTCCTGCATATCCTTGTTGTACGCCAGCGGCAGACCCTTGAGCACGGTCAGCATGGTAGTCAGAGCACCGTAAACACGGCCGGTCTTGCCGCGGATCAGCTCGCAGACGTCCGGGTTCTTCTTCTGCGGCATGATGGACGAGCCAGTGGAGTATGCGTCGTCCAGCTCAACAAACTTGAACTCCCAGGAACACCACGAAATAATTTCCTCGGACAGGCGGGACAGGTGCATCATCAGGATGGACAGCGCAGAGAGCAGCTCCACGCAGTAGTCACGGTCGGATACGCCGTCGAGCGAGTTGTCGGTCAGGCGGGCAAAGCCAAGCTGCTCACGAACGAAGTCACGGTCGATAGGATATGTAGTCGAAGCCAGTGCGCCCGAGCCGAGCGGCATTTCGTCCATGCGCTCGTAGCAGTCCTGCAGGCGGGATACGTCGCGCTTGAGCATGTTGGCATACGCCATCATATAATGTGCAAAGGTCGTCGGCTGTGCGCGCTGCAGATGAGTGTAGCCCGGCATAACCGCATCGAGATTCTCACGGCTCTTTACAGTCAGCGCCTTCATAAAGCCAAGGATCAGCTTGATGATCTCCTTGATCTCCTTCTTGACGTACAGACGCATATCGAGTGCAACCTGATCATTTCTCGAACGGCCGGTGTGCAGACGCTTACCGGTATCACCGATGCGCTCGGTCAGCAGCTGCTCGACGTTCATGTGGATGTCCTCGTAATCGAGCGAGAACTCAACCTTGCCGTCCTCGATATCCTTGAGGATGCCCTTCAGACCTTCGACGATCTTTTCGGCCTCATGCTCCTCGATGATGCCCTGCTTGCCCAGCATGGTAGCGTGCGCGATAGATCCGGTGATATCTTCCTTATATAAACGGCAGTCAAACAGGATGGAAGAATTGAAATCGTTTACCACCAGATCGGTTTCCTTCTGGAAACGTCCTGCCCATAATTTTGCCATATTTATGTTACCTCACAAAACACTCATAGGGCGGCACACAACGGGCGTGCCGCCCTACGATTTCTTTTACTTACTTTTCAACAGACGGGAAATGCTCACCGGTCTTCTTGTACAGGATCTGATCGTTCAGGGCACGAACCTTGAGCGGCAGGCCGAACAGGTTGATGAAGCCTGCGGAATCTGCCTGATCGTAGCAGTCATCCTCGTTAAAGGTTGCCATATCCTCGGAGTACAGGCTGTACGGAGAGGTTACGGAAGCCGGGATGATGTTGCCCTTGTACAGCTTCAGCTTAACGTCGCCGGTAACGGTTTCCTGGGTGGAGTCAACAAATGCAGAGAGCGCCTTGCGCAGCGGCGTGTACCACTGGCCATTGTAAACCAGCTCGCCGAACTTGAGAGCAACCTGATTCTTGTAGTGCGAGGTTTCCTTGTCGAGGGTGATCTCCTCCAGCTTTGCATGTGCTGCATACAGGACCGCACCGCCCGGAGTCTCATAAACACCGCGGCTCTTCATGCCGACCAGACGGTTCTCAACGATATCGAGAATACCGATGCCGTTCTCGCCGCCCAGCTTGTTCAGCTTCTCAATCAGGGCAACGGACTCGAGCTTCTCGCCGTCAACAGCGGTCGGAACGCCCTTTTCGAAGTGGATGGTAACGTAAGTCGGCTTGTCCGGAGCCATTTCCGGAGAAACACCCAGCTCGAGGAAGCCCGGCTTGTTGATCGGTGCTTCGTTGGACGGCAGCTCGAGGTCCAGACCCTCATGGCTGAGGTGCCACAGGTTCTTATCCTTGGAGTAGTTGGTCTCCTTGTTGATCTTCAGCGGAATGTTGTGTGCTTCCGCATACTCGATCTCCTTCTCACGGCTGTTCAGCTCCCAGAAACGCCACGGAGCGATAATATCCATCTGCGGTGCAAATGCGTGAATAGCCAGCTCGAAACGAACCTGATCGTTGCCCTTGCCGGTGCAGCCGTGGCAGATTGCGTCAGCGCCTTCCTTCAGCGCGATATCAACAATACGCTTTGCGATGATCGGACGAGCGAACGAGGTACCCAGCAGGTACTGCTCGTAGGTTGCGCCCGCCTTCATGGTCGGGATGATGTAGTCATCAACGAAGTCCTTGGTCAGATCCTCGATGTACAGCTTGGACGCGCCAGTCTTAAGCGCCTTCTCCTCCAGACCGTCCAGCTCGGTGCCCTGACCGACATTGCCGGAAACCGCGATGACTTCGCAGCCATAATGCTCCTTCAGCCACGGGATGAGTACCGAAGTATCCAGACCGCCGGAATATGCCAGAACAACTTTGTTATATTTCTTTTCCATGTTTTTCGACCTCGCATTCTGCGTTTTTTTCGATGGTCTTATTATACTACCGCCATACTCATTTGGCAAGCAAAATTTATAATTATTTTCTCGATTGTATATTTATGCATACTATGAATTTAGATTTGATAAATAATGCTTGCACTTTCTGTAAAAACGTACTATTATATTATAAATGCACTGTGTCAAGACAGATTGCACGGAATGAATAAAAGCGCACAAAAATGGTGCGCAAAGGGGCGTTTTTCGCAATGACCGAAAGAAATTTAACCATGCTCACTGACTTTTACGAGTTTACGATGGCGAACGGATACTTCGAAAAGGGTATCGGCAACCGCCGCGCATACTTCGATATGTTCTTCCGCCGTGTACCGGACGGCGGCGGATATGCCATCATGGCAGGCGTGGAACAGCTGATTGAATACTTCAACAACCTGCATTTTTCCGAGGAGGATATTGCATATCTTCGCAGCCGCAAGTGCTTCTCGGAGTCCTTCCTCAATTATCTGCGCGATTTTGAGTTTGAATGCGACGTATGGGCCGTACCCGAGGGTACGCCGGTATTTCCTGGCGAGCCTCTCGTAACGGTGGCCGGTCCGATGATCCAGGCACAGTTTGTTGAAACCATGATCCTGCTGACCATCAACCACCAGACCCTGATCGCCACCAAGGCGAACCGCATCACGCGTGCGGCAGAAGGCCGTACGGTGCTCGAGTTCGGCTCCCGCCGTGCACAGGGCTACGACGGCGCTATCCTCGGTGCCCGCGCTGCCTACATCGGCGGCTGTCAGGGTACCGCCTGCGTTCTGTCCGACCGTGACTACAAGATTCCGGCCGGCGGCACGATGGCGCACTCCTGGGTGCAGATGTTTGACAGCGAGTACGAAGCCTTCAAGGCTTATGCGGATATTTATCCGGATAACTGCGTATTCCTGGTTGACACTTATAATGTACTCAAGTCCGGTGTGCCGAACGCAATCCGCGTTGCCAAGGAACTGGAAGCGGAGAAGGGCATCCGCGCACGCGGCATCCGTCTGGATTCCGGCGATATCGCTTACCTTTCTATCGAGGCCCGCAAAATGCTCGATGCCGCCGGCTTTGAGGACATGCAGATCATGGCGTCCAATTCGCTCGATGAGTATCTGGTACGCGACCTGCTCGTGCAGGGTGCCCGCGTAGACTCGTTCGGCATCGGCGAGCGGCTCATCACCTCCAAATCCGAGCCGGTATTCGGCGGCGTATACAAGCTGGCTGCCGTTGAGAACGAAAACGGCGAGATCATCCCGAAGATCAAGGTTTCCGAGAACGTCGAGAAGATCACCACGCCGCACTTCAAGCAGGTATACCGCCTGTTCGACAACAAGACCGGCAAGGCACTTGGCGACGTGCTCACCATACACGACGAGCAGATCGATGCTTCCCTGCCGTATGTGCTGTTCCATCCTGTCTACACCTGGAAGCAGCGTATTGTTACCGATTATACGGTTCGTCCGCTGCGCGTACAGCTGTTCAAGCACGGCAAGTGCGTTTACAACAGCCCGGATGTTGAGGACATCCGCAAGTACTGCATCCGTGAGGTTGATACTCTGTGGGATCAGATCAAGCGTTTCGAGAATCCGCAGACTTACTTCGTGGATCTCTCCAAAAAGCTGTGGAGCTGCAAGAACGAGCTTCTTGAAGCCTGCCGCATCTAAACAAGCAAATTTGCAGACAGCGAACCGCAACGGTTCGCTGTTTCTTTGCGCCATCATCGCAAGATTGTATAAAAGCTGTGCAGCACCCCTGCACAGGATTTCACTACTATAGCCTGTTTCAGCAGTTTTTCGCAGAAACACGCTATCTTTTCGCAGATGTAAATCGCAAGAATTTAGTAGCACATCACACCGCAGGAGATTATACTAATAATTACTAATAATCGCGGTCAAAAAAAGAAAACCGCATATTCCACACAAATTGAGGGGACACATCAATGAAAGCATTTTTATCTTCCCTGAGCCGCAGCAAACGCTATGTTGTCGCTGAACTGTTTCTTGTTTATTTCGCACAGGGACTGAGCTCCATCATGCTCGGCTCCGTGCTGCCGGATTTACGCGCGGCCTACGCGCTGGATTACCAGATCGGCGGTACGCTGCTGTCCGCGCAGTCGATCGGCTATCTCGGCATCGGCCTGCTGTCCGGTCTGGCTGCCATCAAATGGGGACTCAAACGCGCGTACCTCATCCTGTATTATGTATTCGCGGTCGGCTTTGTCATGCTGCTGACCAACGGCTCGCCGGTCTGGCTGCTGGCGGCCATGTTCCTGACCGGCATTTCCAAGGGCGCTATCACGGATTACAACAACCGCGTAATGAGCGAATACGCGAACGGCAGTGCGACCCCGCTCAACATGATGCACGCGGCGTATGCATTTGGTGCGTGTGTGGCGCCGCTGGCCGTACTCGCCTGCCATAAGCTAGGCGGTGACAACGGCTGGCGTCTTGCGCTCGAGATTTCCATTGTGCTGCTGACGGCTTCGTTTATCTTCGGTCTGTTTATGAAGATGGATGACGATAAATCCACGAAAACCGAGCAGAAATCCGCAACCGATTACGGCTTTTTCCGCGAAAAGCTGTTCTGGCTGTGCACAGCGCTCTGCTTTTTCTACGAGGCTGTTGAGGCTTCCATGATGGGCTGGCTGACCAGCTTTTACATTGATTCCGGCGTGCTCGCCGCAGACGCTGCGCAGATCATCACTTCCCTGCTGTGGGTTTCGCTACTGATCGGCCGCTTCTCGTGCAGCGTGATCGCTGCGAAGTTCCATCCGTGGCAGATGATCACGGTCATGTGCTTCGGCGTGGCGGCGTTCCTCGTGCTGCTCGTCACCGGAACCACGCTGCCGATTCTCACCGTTGCGACGATTGGTCTGGGTCTGTGCATGTCCGGCATGTACGGCACAACGGTGGCCAATGCCGGAGATTTGTTCTCGCGCTATCCGGCATCCATGGGCATTTATGTTACACTTAACGGCTTCGGCGCAGCTATGGCTCCGGCTGCAATCGGCATCGCTGCCAACCGCGCGGGTATCCGCTGGGGTTTTGCTACCCTGCTGATCGCAGGCGTGCTGCTCGTTGTCTCGGCAGTGCTCAATGCACGGTATTTCAAGGGCAGACAGCATAGCAAGGCAGTTTCCCGCGCCTAAAAAGCACAAAAAACCTCTCTCAATCGTTTTGAGAGAGGTTTTATTTTTATTCCGCTGCCGTTTCCGGCTCCTGCTCGACAGCCTGCCTTGCAGCTCTTGCGGCAAGGTGTGTCTCCAGCCAACGGGAAATATCTCCGAAGGTTTCAAGTCTGTCAAGCTCGTTGAGCACCTCGTGGCGCGCATCCTTATAAAAGATGACCTCGATATTCTTCACGCCGTTGCCGCGATACAGATTGACCGTACGGCGCACACCCTCACCGTACCGCCCAACCGGGTCCTTATCACCCGAGATGAACAGCAGCGGCAGGTCCTTCGGTGTTTTCCGGAAGGTCACCGGATTGTTCGCCTTGGTGATGAGCGTAAACAGGTCGCGGAATCCGGTCGCGGTAAACACGAAATTGCATTTTTCATCCGACTGATAGAGCGACACGACCGCCTCATCACGGCTGAGCCAATCAAACACGGTTTTCGGCTGCTTGATTTTCCTGTTGAAGCCCTTGAACACCAGATTGGACAGCAGTCCGCTGCGATAGGTGATGCCGCGCGAGCGCGCTACCGAATCCGCAAGATGTACGATGCTGCCGGAGGCAGCGATCGGGCCGACTGTTCCGATAAGAATGCAGCCGGACAGCTTCTCTCCGTAATCGAGCAGGTACAGCCGTGCGATCAGCGAACCCATCGAGTGCCCGAGCAGGAAATACGGCAGGTCGGGATAGCGGCGCTGCATCAGGTCGGTCAGGTGCTTGACATCCTCAACAAGATACTTCCAACCGTCGCGGGCGGCAAAAAAACCGAGATCCGCCGTGCGTGAGACCGATGCTCCGTGTCCGATATGATCGTTTCCGCAGACAATGAAGCCCAGTCCGCAGAGATACTTCGCAAACGCGGTGTAGCGCGAAAAATACTCGCACATGCCGTGAGACAGCTGTACGATACCGCGCACCTCTACTCCTTCGGGAACAAGAATATAATAGGTGACATTGGAAACACCATTGGCACTTTTGTAAATATTTTGCGTACACTTGATATTCATATGCAACACCCGATCATGGACTGTACTTCTTCACTGTTAATACTATACCACAAATCCACTTATTGTGCACCTGTTTTTGATAAAGTTCACAGTTCATTTAAAAATACACTGTCAAAAACTGCTGATTTTAAAATGCCTTTCCCAACTGCAAATTATGCAGGATTACGATATTGCAAACAGCGGTCGATGTGCTACAATAAAATAAACCACGGGCAATCAGTACTGCCCAATCCCAAAGAAAGAAGGATATACCCATGCCGTATATTGCTGTTACCACTTCCAAGGCCCTGTCCGACGAGCAGAAGGATGAGCTGAAGAAGACCATCGGCCAGAAGATTTCCCTGATTCCGGGCAAGACCGAGGCTGCTCTGATGGTTGACATCTCCGACAACCACACCATGTACTTTGCAGGCGAGAAGCGCAAGCTGGCGTACGTTGATGTTCGCTGCTACGGTTCGACCGAGTTTGAGAACAAGAAGGCGCTGACCGAGGCACTGTTTGATGCTGTCGAGCTGCACACCGGTCTGCACGATGACAGCATTTACCTGACGTACACCGAGTTCTCCAACTGGGGCACCCGCGGTACCATGAAGTAAACTGCAGAAAGACGCTGAGAGGGTTCTCGGCGTCTTTTTTGGTTTCGGATGGAGAATTGCGAATGTCTGAATTTTCAGAATGTTCACATTTGAGCGATTGACGTTCGCCCGCTTTCGGTCTATTATAGTTTACAAGTAAACCGTTTGCCGAAAGGAGGACACCGCATGTCCGGCTCTCCCCACGATTTTGCCGCCGATGCGTTCCACGCGGGTCAGCTGTACCGCAGCTGCTTTCGTGAGCTGACCGAAAGCTGCGGCTTTACGCCAAATGAGATGTTCGTGCTGCTGTTTCTGTACCGCAACGCGCCCGAGCAGGACACCGCAACTGTCATTGCACAGGCGTGGAACGTTTCCAAGCCGCTGGTGACGCGCAGCGTAGACGGACTGCAGAAGCGCGGCCTGCTCTACTGCGTGCGCGACGAGAACGACCGCCGTTTGGTGCATCTGCACCTGTCTGATGAAGGACACGCTGCCGCCAAAACGCTCCATCACCGCTGTGAAACCTTTGCGCTGACACTGCAGCAGGGTATCTCCGAGCAGGAAATGCAGACCCTGTGCAGTGTGATGCAGAAAATGCAGCGAAACCTCAACGATTTACTCGAAAGGACGAAACTCACATGAATAACAACCCCAAAGGGGCGAAAAATCCCAAAAAACCGCTGATCTTCTATTATGCCGTCATGCTGCTCGTGCTTATGATGCTCAACTGGCTGCTGTTTCCGAGCTTGCTGCAGCGGCAGGTGACCGAGGTCGGCTACGACGAGTTCATCTCCATGGTGGACAAGGGTCAGGTCGAGACCATCGCTTATGACAAGCAGAACCAGGAGATCACCTTCGAGGCCAAAAACGACAAGGGCAAGGACGCACTCTACAAGACTGGCATCTTCCCGGATGACGAGCTGGTCGGCCGTCTGCTGGGGGCCAATGTCAAGTTTGCCGCTGAGATCCCGACCCAGACCTCTCCCCTGCTGAGCATGCTCATCAGCTACGTTGTGCCAATTGTGCTCATTATCGCGGTCGGTCAATGGCTGCAGAAAAAGATGATGAAGAACATGGGCGGCAACATGATGAGCTTCGGCAAATCCAACGCCAAGATTTACGCCGAGACCGAGACCGGCAAGACCTTTGCCGATGTCGCCGGTCAGGATGAGGCCAAGGAGGCCCTCACTGAGATCGTGGACTTCCTGCACAACCCGAACAAGTACGCCTCCATCGGTGCAAAGCTGCCGAAGGGCGCACTGCTGGTCGGCCCTCCGGGCACCGGCAAGACCTTGCTGGCGAAGGCCGTTGCCGGTGAAGCGCATGTGCCGTTCTTCTCCATCTCCGGCTCGGAGTTCGTCGAAATGTTCGTCGGCATGGGCGCGGCCAAGGTGCGCGATCTGTTCAAGCAGGCCAGCGAAAAAGCACCGTGCATCGTGTTCATCGATGAGATCGATACCATCGGTAAAAAGCGTGACGGCGCAGGCATGGGCGGCAACGATGAGCGCGAGCAGACGCTCAACCAATTGCTGACCGAGATGGACGGCTTTGACGGCACCAAGGGCGTCGTTATTCTGGCGGCGACCAACCGTCCGGAGTCGCTTGACCCGGCTCTGCTGCGTCCAGGCCGTTTTGATCGCCGCATTCCGGTGCAGCTGCCCGATCTGCAGGGTCGTATCGCAATTTTGAAAGTACACGCTAAGGATGTTCATATGTCCGGCAATATCGACTTTAACTCGATTGCCCGTGCAACTTCGGGTGCTTCCGGTGCGGATCTCGCCAACATCATCAACGAGGCGGCTCTGCGTGCCGTTCGTCTTGGACGCAACAGTGTCATTCAGGCCGATCTGGATGAGAGCGTCGAGACCGTCATTGCCGGTGCGCAGCGCAAGAACGCCGTGCTCAGCGCCAAGGAGAAGGAGATTGTTGCGTACCACGAAATCGGTCACGCACTGGTGGCTGCCAAGCAGACCGACTCCGCGCCTGTCACCAAGATTACCATTGTGCCGCGCACCTCGGGTGCACTCGGCTACACCATGCAGGTGGATGAGGGCGAGCACAATCTGATGAGCAAGGATGAACTGCTGAACAAGGTGGCAACGCTCACCGGCGGCCGTGCAGCCGAGGAGTTGATTTTCGGCTCGATTACCACCGGTGCGTCTAACGATATCGAGCAGGCCACCAAGCTGACACGCTCGATGATCACGCGCTACGGCATGAGCCGCAAGTTCGATATGGTTGCTCTTGAGACCGTAACGAATCAGTATTTGTCGGGTGATACCGCGCTCGCCTGCTCGGCGGAGACAGCGGCGAAGATTGACGAGGAAGTGATTGCCACCGTCAAGACCGCGCACGAGAAGGCCATCGGCATCCTGCAGAATAATATGGATGCCCTGCACCGGCTCGCGCATTTCCTGCTGGAGAAGGAAACCATCACCGGCGAGGAATTTATGGATTTGCTGCATAAGAGCGAATAAGAGAAAGCCTCTCTCGTTGCGAGAGAGGCTTTTCTTATTCGAATTGAGAATGTCGCTATCCTTGCGTGAGTTCCGTCCGCGCTGCGACGAGGTATCGCGCATTGCGCGATTATTTAGTTACCGCCCATCGGGCGGACTCATTCATTTTCCATTCTCCATTATTTTCACCGTAATGTTAAAATCTCTGCCGGGTGCTCAAACCTGAGGTCGGACGTTAGCTTCTCCGCCTCGGAGCACCCCCACAGTGCGAGGACACTCTTGACGCCGGCTCTCCTGGCGCACTGCATATCGTACTCGCTGTCGCCGATATAGACGGCGTCCTCGGGTTTACAGCCGAACCGACGCAGACACTCGAGCAGAGCGTCCGGCGCAGGCTTAGGATGCTCAACATCATCCGCGCAGATAATCTCATCAAACCATGGCGTGAAGCCAATCGGCTTGATGCCTTGCTCAAGCTGCAGGCGCGTGCGCGAGGTAACAATACCACACTGACATCCGCCGTTCCGCAGTTCGGCTATCACCTCGGGGATGCCGTCGTACATCGGGATTTCGTCCAGCCGGTCATACGCCAGTGCTTCCCAGCGCGCCATGATCGGCTCGACCTGCTCGGCTGGAATGCTTAATTTCGCCAATGCTCGTCTGCCCGGCATACCGAAGGAGAAAATCAGCTGCTCATAGGTGAAATGATAACCGAACTCGGCAAGCGCGGTGCGCATCGCCCACTGGTCTACCTTTGAGGAGTCGATCAGCGTGCCGTCAATGTCAAAAACAAAGTATTTCATGTGGTTTCCTCCATCTTTTTCGCCAAGGTAAATAACCCTCGGATGTAGTCCTGCTCGAAGGACCGGGACAGCTCTATCACCGGCATGGCCTGCTCCGGCAGCGCCTGCGCACAGCTTACGCAGATTTGCGATGCCTTATCTGCCAGACGCGGGTCAGCGTACAGCACCCCCCTGTCCGGATTGATGAGCGCCGCACAGCCGCAGATGACTTTGGTGAAATAGTCGCTCATATCCGCGCCTGCAAAGTGATTCTGCGCGTATTCGAGATTGTGTTTAATCGGCAGATAGTGTAATTCACCGGCAAAGCCTGCGGCACCGCCCCAGACCTTTCCGTCCAGCACGATACCTGCGCCTGCGCCCAGCTTGCCGATGTAAATACACACGGCGGCTTTCGGTGCGGGCGTGTACTGCGCCGCGTAGCCTGCGGCCACGACCTGCATATCGCGAGCCGCCATACACGGCAGGCCGGTTTTATCACGAAGATACGCACTAAGGCTTACGCCCCGCAGCTCAGGGTAGCCAAAGCTCTCGGTGACGATGCCGTTATGCATCGTTCCGGCAAAGCCGAGTACCACCGCTGCAAGCCGCGGGTAACGCGCCCTAACACGCATCAGAAGCGTGTCGAGAAGTTCGCGCACATCGCCGGAGCAGGTCTGCTGTTCCTGTTCGAGCGGTGTGCCGTCGAGGTCGCACACAAACCAGTGCAGCGTGTCCTGCTCCAGCCGCAGACACAGGAACAGCCGGTACTGCATGGCGCAGCGTCCGCCGGTGGAGGCGGCTGTGTTCTCCCGCTTGAGTTTTCCTGTGTCTGCCATGGCGCACCTCTTTTCAAAACACTTTTTAATAGTATGTTAATTTCTTAGGATTAGCATATCTTCTGTGGGCGGTTCTGTCAATGCTAAATTAGGAATTAACGTGAGGGTTTATTGTCTGCACAACATTGTCCTTTCCATTCCACCCATAATATGTTATACTGTTCGCAAAGGAAGGAGGAGACAAAAAATGTCCCCTACAATTTCAATCTCGGTGATGTGCTCTGTGGGGAGCCTGACCTGCGGTATACTTTCACTTGTGTTGCCGTTCATTGCACTGGCCAGACGAAAAACGCGCTGCCATTTGCAGCGGTCAGTATGGGTTTGTGCTCACTGGCGTTGCTCGGGCAGATTTTCGAGTACAATGTCCGCGTATATGCACAGGATTTCAGCGCCCTTCTGGATACATCGTTCGCTATTCGGTTCTGCGCAGTCGTACTGTTCCTGCTGGCGGCTGTTGTAAACGCGGGCGTGTGCATGTACCAGATGAAACGCAGCGTAAAGCAACACCCGCAACATTAATTTACCATAGCTAATACATAAAAACCAAAACCGCCTTTTCAGGCGGTTTTATTATTTTAACAAGGTCTTACAGCTGCCGGTTTGAGGCGGATTGACCTTGCAGGTCTGACAATATTTGAAATTCACTCCCTTTAGGTCTATGCAGATGAGTTACAGGCGATGTGCCAAGCCAACGTACCCTATGGTATACCTTTAATAATAAGATAGAATCATGTGAAGAAGGGTAAATCGCTACGTTATCTTCACTCTCCACTCTTAATTACTCCGTTGATTTCCGCTTCGGCAGATTGAAGTCAATCCCAGTGAGCATTTTCACAATCCACAGCAGGAACAGCAGCACGAGCACCGGCAGCACACACGAGGTAACGATCAGCACAGCGAGTGCCTCCATGACATTGCTGAGCAGTTTTTCAAACTTTTCCGTCACGCCGGAGACCGCATTCTGCACCGAGGACGTAATACCCGACCAGAAACCGCTCTTTTCGCTGTCCGAATCCGAGTCTGAACCCGCACTGGTATCGATAGCATCCGCTGCACTTTGCGCGTCCTCAATGGTCTGCGACAGCGAGGTTTCATAGGTGGCCTCAATCATGCGCGATACTGTGATGCCACCCGGAACAGCAAGCCAAACCGCCATGCCGAATAGCGCCAGCTTGAATGCGAGTTTCGCCAGAATCTCACTGCTGCGGAACTGACGGACGATGAGCAGCACGCACGCTGCCGGTAAAATAAACCGGAAAACCGCGTATCCGGTAATGGTGAGCAGGTATTTCTCCAGCATAATGGCGCACAGTACGATCAGAAAGTCCGACGTGAGATCAGCCAGCTTTTCTGCGATGGCGCTGCCCGTGTCTCCCGGCAGAGCCGAAACAGCTGCAGATGCTGCCGTGGAAGCCGCAGTCAGCTTCATCACAGTCGCCTGCTTTTCGTTTAAATATTCAATGCTCGTCCGGTGCGTCTCCGGTGAAGACTGCCATCCCGAAATGCCGAAAAAGCACCCGAGTCCGATTATCAACAGCAGCACACACGAAACGATTCGCTTTGTCAGTTCGTTCATTTTATCCCTCATCTCTATCAGAAAACCCCCAACGGTCAGACAGACTAACGATTGGGGGTTGTTCACACCTATATGATTACTTGCTCCAGGCTGCCTTGGCTGCGCCTTCCTTGAATACCTCGTGGAAGCCCTTGACATTCGCTGCAATGTCACCGCCGAACACGGCAGAACCTGCTACGATAACGTCTGCACCGGCGGCTACGATGTCGGCGGTATTGTTCAGCTTTGCACCGCCGTCAATCTCCAGCTCGCACTTATAGCCATTCTTCTGGATTTCCGCGCGGACAGCCTTGATTTTGTCCATGCACTCCGGGATAAAGCCCTGACCGCCAAAGCCCGGCTCAACGGTCATGATCAGCACCATATCGCAATACGGCAGCAGCGGGAACAGCACCTCAGCGGGGGTTTTCGGCTTGATAACGCAGGCTGCCTTGACACCGGCTGCGCGGATTTTCTTCAGCTGCTCGAGCGTATCACCGTTGGACTCGTAGTGTACGGTGATGATATCCGAGCCGGCCTTGATGAAGTCATCCAGATACTGGTCCGGGTCCGAGATCATCAGATGTACATCGAGCACCTTGTCGGTCGCCTTGCGCAGCGCCTTAACCACCGGAGCGCCGATGGTGATATTCGGCACGAAGTGACCGTCCATAACGTCAACGTGAACATATTCCGCACCGGCATCGGTGGCAATTTTAATATCGCGTGCAAGATTTGCAAAATCTGCGGACAGAATAGACGGTGAGAGCTTGATTTCCATGACAGTTCCTCCTGTAACCGCAGAGTATTCCGCGGCATAATTTGATACCAGACGCGCCTGTATGCTCAACCGGTTTGCACGGCGCCGTCTTTTTGAATACGAGGGCGGCATGCACGGTCGCCCTCCTCTTGACTTACATTATATCACACCTCTTTGGAAATTGAAAGGAAAGAGTGTGGAGTGGAAATAACATAACGTTTTCATCTTCTTCACACTGCTGCATCTTGTCACATCCTGCGGTTTCCATTTTTAATGAGCTATACCCAGAAGAAGGCTGCACCACACCGTCAATTACCGTTTGCTAATTCCTGATTACTAATTTGTTCTAACGGTATAGAAAACTTCTCCATCGAAATCAACAATATTTTGTCGCCCTCACCGATTGATTTATCTGCGTGAAAAAGGTAGAATAGAAGTATCATGCAATAAAGGAGCGAACACGATCATGAGCGTCAATCGTTGTTATTCCGAGAAAAAAAACGGCTTCGATGTCGAAGCACGCAGCCTGTTCTCCAGCCTGCACGACCTGTTGGAAATCAAAAACCTGACTCATGTGCGCTATCTCTGCCGCTACGACGCAGAGGGACTTGCACCTGAGACCTACGAGAAGGCAAAGGGCATCGTATTCTCCGAGCCTATGGCTGATGTGTGCTACGACGAGGACTTTCCCCGTCCGGAAGGCGCTCACACCATCCTTGCGGTAGAGCCGCTGCCTGGTCAGTTCGATCAGCGCGCCGATTCCTGCGCACAGTGCATCCAGCTGCTCACCGGCGGCGAACGCCCGACCGTTGCCGCTGCTAAAATCTACGTTCTGGAAGGCGAACTCACCGCTGAGGACATGGACAAGATTCGCGGCTACCTGATCAACCCCGTGGACACCCGCGAGGCTTCGATGGACAAGCCTGCTACCCTCAAGGTAGAATACGCTATCCCGACCAGCGTTGCGTCCGTTGTCGGCTTCACCCACATGGACGAGAGTGCGCTCTCTGACCTGCTGCACCACATGGGTCTTGCGATGGACCTTGACGACCTCAAGTTCCTGCAGACCTACTTCCGCGACACCGAGAAGCGCGACCCGACCATCACCGAGGTCCGCATGGTCGATACCTACTGGTCTGACCACTGCCGCCACACCACCTTCCTCACCCAGATCGACGACGTAAAGTTTGAGGACCAGATGGTGCAGGACGCATTTGACCGCTACATGGCTGCCCGCGTGGAGGTCTACGGCGAGGAAAAGGCTGCCAAGCGCCCGGTTACACTGATGGACATGGGCACCATCGCCGCTAAGGTGCTCAAAAAGCGCGGCTACCTGAAGAATATCGACGAGTCCGAGGAGATCAACGCCTGCTCCATTAAGGTGAAGGCGCTCGTGAACGGCCACTACGAGGACTGGCTGCTCATGTTCAAGAACGAGACCCATAACCACCCGACCGAGATCGAGCCGTTCGGCGGCGCGGCTACCTGCCTCGGCGGTGCGATCCGCGACCCGCTGTCCGGTCGCTCCTACGTTTATCAGGCGATGCGCGTGACCGGTGCGGGTGACCCGACCGTACCGCTGTCTGAGACCCTCGAACACAAGCTGCCGCAGCGCAAGCTGTGCCAGACCGCTGCTGCGGGCTACTCCTCCTATGGCAACCAGATTGGCCTTGCTACCGGCCTCGTACACGAGATTTACCACCCGGGCTACGTTGCCAAGCGCATGGAGATCGGCGCTGTTGTCGGTGCAGCTCCGCTGGAGAACGTCATCCGCGAGGTACCCGAGCCGGGCGACATCGTTATCCTGCTCGGCGGCAAGACCGGCCGCGACGGCTGCGGCGGCGCAACCGGCTCCTCCAAGAAGCACACCGAGGAATCGCTCGAAACCTGCGGTGCAGAAGTTCAGAAGGGCAACCCGCCCGAGGAGCGCAAAATCCAGCGTCTGTTCCGCGACGGCAATGTCACCCGCATGATTCGCCGCTGCAACGACTTCGGTGCGGGCGGTGTATCCGTTGCCATCGGCGAGCTGGCTGACGGTCTGGACATCGACCTGAACGCCGTACCGAAGAAGTACGACGGTCTGGACGGCACCGAGCTGGCTATCTCCGAGTCGCAGGAGCGCATGGCTGTCGTTGTCCGCGCAAAGGACGTCGATGCGTTCATTGCGGCTGCGGCCAAGGAGAATATCGAGGCTGTTGTCGTAGCCACCGTTACCGACAAGAACCGCCTGTGCATGACCTGGAACGGTGTTAAGATCGTGGATGTTTCCCGTGATTTCCTCAACACCAATGGCTGCTCCAAGCACGTTGACGCAGAGGTTGGCGCACTGCCGACTCCGTCCATCTCCTGTGCTCCGGCAGGCAATTCCGAAAAGGAAAAGTTGCTGAACCACGCCTCTACCCTCGGCATCTGCCTCGAGCGCGGTCTGGTCGAGCGTTTCGACGGCTCCATCGGCGCAAGCTCGGTATTCATGCCCTTCGGCGGCAAGTATCAGCTGACCCCGACGCAGGTCATGGCGGCTACCATGCCGGCACTGAACGGTCAGTGCGAAACCGCCTCTGTCATGGCGTTCGGCTTTGACCCCTACTTCACCGAGCAGAACCCGTATCTCGGCGCTTCTTCCGCGGTAATCGAGTCCGTGGCAAAGCTGGTCGCAGCGGGCTGTGACTTTGAGACCGCTTACCTCACCTTCCAGGAGTATTTCGAGCGTCTCGGCAAGGACCCGAAGCGCTTCGGCAAGCCGCTCTCCGCGCTGCTGGGCGCGTACACCGCACAGGAGAACCTGTGTCTGGCAGCCATCGGCGGCAAGGACTCCATGTCCGGCTCGTTCGACGATATGGACGTACCGCCCACGCTGGTTTCCTTCGCAATCGCACCGCAGGACGCTTCCCGCCTCATCTCTCCTGAGTTCAAGGCGGCAGGTCATCCGGTTTACTTCTTCGATGCACCGTACAATCAGGACGGCACGCCGGATTACACCACGCTCAAGTTCATGTGGAACGAGGTTGCAAACCTGATCGCGTCCGGCAAGGCGGTATCCGCATGGGCGCTGTCCACCGGCGGTATCGCTGAGGGTGTTTGCAAGATGGCGCTCGGCAACAAGATCGGCTTTAAGATGGACGACTCGTTCCCGGCTGACGCGCTGTACCTCAAGAACTTCGGCGGCATCCTGATCGAAGCCGCATCCGAACTCCCGGCTTACTGGCTGGTCGGCTATACCACCGACGACGAGAAGATCACGGTTGCCGGTGAGTCCGTAACGCTCGACGAGCTGACGAATGCCTTCGAGGGCAAGCTCGAGAGCGTGTTCCCGACCAAGGCGGCTGCTTCCGACGAGCATCTGACCAAGGTTTCCTTCACCGAGCGCAATGTATCCGCTCCGGCAGTCAAGAGCGCAAAGCCGCTGGCCGTTATCCCGGTATTCCCGGGCACCAACTGCGAGTACGACACCGCCCGTGCGGTTGAGAATGCAGGCGGCGCGGCTGAAATTGTCGTTGTCCGCAACTTCTCCGCAGATGCCCTCCGTGAGAGCGCAGAGCAGCTCGAGAACTCTATCCGCAAGGCGCAGATGGTTATCCTGCCGGGCGGCTTCTCCGGCGGTGACGAGCCGGACGGTTCCGGTAAGTTCATTGCGTCCTTCCTGCGTGACGCAGGCATCAAGGACAGCATCCACGAGCTGCTGAACAAGCGCGACGGCCTGATGCTCGGCATCTGCAACGGCTTCCAGGCGCTCATTAAGCTGGGTCTGGTTCCCTACGGCGAAATCCGTGACGAGATGACCGGCGACGACCCGACGCTGACCTTCAACCTCATCGGCCGCCACCAGAGCCGCTACGCCACCACCCGCGTAGCCTCTGTGAAGAGCCCGTGGCTGTCCTCCTGCAACGTCGGTGACCTGCATTCCATCGCATTCTCGCACGGTGAGGGTCGCTTTGTAGCGCCGCAGAACGTCATTGACGACCTGATTAAGAACGGTCAGGTAGCGTTCCAGTACACCGATCTGAACGGTGATCCGTCCATGGATATCGCGTGGAACCCGAACGGCTCCATGTGCGCCATCGAGGGTATCACCTCGCCGGACGGCCGTGTCCTCGGCAAGATGGGCCATACCGAGCGTTACAGCCCGTTTGTCGGCAAGAATATCTACGGCGAAAAGTATCAGCCGCTGTTTGCAAACGGCGTGAAATACTTTAAGTAAATCCTGTGCAGAAAGCGCCCTCAACGAGGGCGCTTTCACTGTTCACGGATGCAATTATACTTAATTAGTAATTAAGAGCCGCTGCCGCGCCAGTTAAGAAGATAAGCACTGATGCGGCAGCACCTTTAATTACTAATTCCTCATTATTAATTCCTCATTACTAATTACTAATTAGCAGAACTGATTTCTAATTGAAAGAAGGTTTTTAGATGGTTCCCTACGACCACAAAGTCCAATACTACGAAACCGACGGCATGGGCATCGTCCACCACTCGAACTACATCCGCTGGTTCGAGGAGGCGCGCGTGGATCTGCTCGAGCAGCTCGGCTTTGGCTACGACCGCATTGAAGAGGCCGGTTACAGCGGTCCGGTGCTGGAAGTCTCCTGCCAGTACAAAACCATGTCGAAATTCGGCGAAACCGTGCGAATCGAAGCATCTATCACGCAGTACAACGGCGTGCGCATGACGCTGCACTATGATGTCTACGACAAGGCAACCGGCACGCTACGCTGTACCGGCGACAGCCGCCACTGCTTTATCAACGCCGAGGGCAAACCGGCTATCCTCAAGCGGTGCTGGCCGGAGTTTGACGCGGCACTGGCTGCAAATACTGTCAAAGAGTAAAAAAACCGTCATCTCTGCATTTGAGATGACGGTTTTTGCCTGTGTTATCCTTTATTCTCCACGCCAGTCAGGTCCTTAACAACTTCGCCTGCAATGATAAGACCCGCAACAGCAGGCACAAACGCAGTGCTGCCTGGAACCTGCCTGCGCTGGGTGCACTTGCGCGCGGTGTCCGGTGGGCAGATGCAGTTCTGGCGGCAGCTGATCGCCATATCGTCGATTGGCGTCATGGCAGGCTCTTTGGAGTAAACAACCTTGAGCTTACGGATGCGGCGCTTGCGCAGCTCGTAGCGCATAACACGCGCGAGCGGACAGCCGGAGGTCTTATAAATATCCGTCACCTCCAGCTTATCAGCGTGAATCTTGTTGCCTGCACCCATGCAGCTGATAATGCGCGTACCGGCCTTGGTTGCCTGCTCGATCAGCTCGAGCTTGCCGGTTACGGTGTCGATCGCATCCACAACGTAGTCATACTGGGTGAAATCGAACTGAGAAGCAGTCTCAGGCGTGTAAAAGGTTTTGTAAACGTTGACCTTGCAGTCCGGATTGATATCGTGAATACGCTCGGCAGCGGCCTCTACTTTATACTGACCGACCGTCCTGCGGGTAGCGATGATCTGGCGATTGATGTTGGTCAGGCACACCTTATCATCGTCGATGAGATCAAGTGTGCCGACACCCGAGCGCGCCAGCGCCTCTACCGTGTAGCCACCTACACCGCCGATGCCGAATACCGCAACACGCGCGTTGTACAGGCGCTCCATGCCCTGCTTGCCAAGCAGCAGCTCGGTTCTCGAAAATTGATTGAGCAAGTTTTTTCTCCCTTTCGTGCAGTTTTTCGCTTAGTTATAAGTATAACGGGGAATGCCTACTGTGTCAATAGGAAAGCTGTTGTTTTCCTGCACCGATTGACCGAGGGTGCTCGAACTGCGCAAGCGTGTTCGCCCCTGACGGGCGGGAAGTTTTTCGCTGAACCTCAGCGTGGGATTCGCCGTCTGCGGACGGCGGGAGAGCGCGGCACCCGCCGCGGGGGCAAAAAGGAAGGGACACCTGCGGTTTCCCTTCCTCTTTGAACTCCTACCTTTCCCTTATTTCTTAGTCTGGCGCAAATCAGAGACCAGCGACCGCTGCGAAATAGAAGAACGACAGAGGATTTTTTCTCTGCTACGGACGAACTACCTTCGGAGTCCGTCCTCTTAAACAACCTGTTCGCAGTGTCGGAGACCATACTGCTACACAGGCGGTTTTGTCTCCGCAGGCGCGACATAACAGTGTCGCGCAAATCCTTGGCACGTTGTAACGCACGTCACCTACGAATTAAGCGTTTGATACAATTTATCTTCGCAGGCCCTATCTATCATAACGCGCTAACGAATTGCACGGCACTGTTATGTTGCACTCTGCGCAGAGCAGTCCGTATGTGTAGCAGTAATGTATCTGTGAACTGCGAATATGTTGCGAAACAAACGCTGTGGTAACCCGACTGCCGTTCCCCTATTTCGCAGCGGTCGCCGATCTCTGGTCTGCACCAGATTCGGAAACAAAGGGAAACGGGAGTTAAGAGGGTAGAAACCGTAGGTGTCTACCCTCTT